>Mack_p1__coassemble_10199_pt1 | contig 2136 bp, 3 predicted proteins | sample Mack_p1__metabat2_high_PE_038 | metagenome-assembled genome bin Mack_p1 | reverse complement strand
TGCTTAACCATTCGTTTTGACAACACTTCAATGACCTCTTTAGTGTTTTCGAACCGACTTTTGCCGGTTCTATTGTTTAACTTTTAATTTTTCGGTAAAAATTTACCGAAGTATTGATTAGATGAAAGTTGGAATAAAGAAATGCTTCCACATTTAGGACGCCATCCCAATGCATATCACAAATGGGTATTAAAACAAATGAAACAAATAGACGCTATGCCTAACATGAATCAACAAAATTTCATAAAACAATTTAACATTAAGGTTATACAGCCTGTAAAAAACAATCCCGAAATGCTGTATAAAAGTTTCTGGCAAAAGAAATAATAGATGCACAATTATTTCCTATTTTTGCTTTATCACAAAAAAAAAATTAATCATGGAACTGAAATTTTACAAATTTATCCCTAAAGGAAACGATAAGGCAGGAGGAGTCTTATATGCCCCCTCGGATTGGCCTTATCCAATAGCAAGAGATGGAGAAGAAGTAAAAAACTGGAAATCTCTTATAGTCGAACTCAAATACGGTGAGTACTGTCCATATCACATGTGTATAGGAGGAGCAAATATGGTCAGTGAAGAACTAAAAAATTTATTGGAATCCTTTATCCAACCAGACAACGATGATATTGAATTTCTTCCTATCAAAGCACGCAGCAAAGAATATGGAAATAGGATCTATTATATCTTGCACTTCAAAAAGATTTTCGATGTAATAGACAAGGAAAATACCGTATATGTGCCAGGAACAGATTCCATAATAAAAGTGAGAGTGGACTATAATAAAGTGAAAAAACTGAAAATATTTAATTCGCAACCGGTAATTAATGATATAATAGTATCAAAAGAAGTTTATAAGGCTATTAAAAAAAACAAGCTCGACTTAGGGCTGGAATTTATGCCTATATACTGTTTAAACCAGCATATTTAAGTGCTACAATATTTTCAAATTCTTTCCGCACCATAAGAGGCATAATACAATAAAAGAGGTGTATCAGACTTGTTTTAAGTCATGATACACCTCTTTTACTTTCTTTCTATAAATTGAATAAGTTTCAAGAAGAACGTATTCACAAGGTATTTGTTATGAAGCCCCTGCAATCCTCGTCAAAAAAGAAGGGAAAACCGATATCCGCTTCCTGCACAGAGACTATTTGGGAAGTATCCTGCAGGTGGCAGACAACAAAGGAAACATCATCGAGGAAAACAGTTTCGATGCATGGGGAAGCAGAAGAGACCCCGACACACAGGAAATCTATACCGGTACAGAAGTGCCAAACCTGATGACAGGAAGAGGGTTTACAGGACACGAACATCTGGACGGATTCGGACTGATCCACATGAATGCGAGACTGTACGACCCGATACTGGGAAGATTCCTGAGTCCAGACCCCTATGTACAGCTGCCGGACTTTACACAGGCTATGAACAGGTATGGGTACTGTATGAACAGACCCCTGTGCTATGTGGACAAGAACGGGGAAATTATCGGATGGATTATAGCGGGAGCCATTATAGGTGGAGCTATCAATGTTGCCTTACATGCCGATCAAATCAACAGTTTAGGACAATTTTTCGGATACTTCGGTGTGGGAGCTGCTGCCGGAGCATTGGGGCCATTGGCAGGAGGAGCTGTCGGAGGAGCAGGATTCATCGGGGGAGCCATTGGAGGTATGGTAGGAGGAGCCGCTTCTGGATTCACACTCGGTACGGGAAACACACTCATGGGAGGAGGAGATTTTGCCAATGCAATGGTAAACGGTGCCATGGGAGCCTTTTCTGGAGCGATATGTGGAGGTGCATTAGGAGGAGTCATTGGAGGAGGAACAGCCATCGTAAAAGGACAGAACTTCTGGCACGGAAATGCCATCGCACAAGGAAGGGGAATGTTTTCATGGAAGAATACACCTGTAGGAGAAACCGGAGCATTAAACTCTGTACCGGAAATGATGCCGGATGCTATGCCTAAAACGCCTAAACCTGACACCCCTCTTGCTAATAGTCCGCAACCTTCTATAGGTAGCAATGAAAAAATTCGTAATATTGCAGAAAGATTAAAACCTGGATTGCAACCTGTAACCAACTCAAGTTTCGCAAGTACTCAAATAATGTAATAAAAAAAGGCTAAAGAGTTTG
>Mack_p1__coassemble_7557_pt1 | contig 2719 bp, 4 predicted proteins | sample Mack_p1__metabat2_high_PE_038 | metagenome-assembled genome bin Mack_p1 | reverse complement strand
GCGCAATGTAACAGCATGCTCCGATTTTCAAAGGAAATTAGCCTGATTGCTATTTGTAATTTCCTGATAATCAACTCCTGTAAAATATGGAATTTACATGATATTCGGCGTTTCTTTCAGCTAGACCACTGTAACAGCATACTCCGATTTTTTCAAATCCATCAGCGTTTCAAGGTCCAATTCCTTTTTCTTGAATTTAGACAAATACTTGACCGCCAGATTCCATGATTCAAGTCTCTTTTTCCACCGGGAATCACCTCTACTAGATTCTCTAGGACCTTTATTTAATCCCACTAACTCAAGCAGTCTTTGTGCATTTTCTTTCGATTTTCCGCTCAACACCGGATTCACCATGACAACACCACCGTCGTCATACTTAAAACTCAAGAACGTATTGTTCAAATGAGGTAAGTGACATTCTCCATAAACCACATTTTTAGTATCTTTATTGTCTGGGCCATTACAAGTAGAACAAGAGAGCAAAAAATTACTCCATTTTGTTTCTAGTGCACTATAAATATAATTCCCTGATGCATCTTTATATTTTTTAGGTTGGATATGCTCTACTGCAAAATCTCTCTCATCAAAGGAAGTCTTTTCACAATAAGAACACATAATTCCCAAATTTCTACAAAGTGATGACTTGGCATTTTGGTAAGGCCTATAGTCTTCATCTATCTTCCACACTTCACCACTCTCAAGTTTTATCAGTCCTGGCATCCATTTGTTTACAGGTCTCATTTCATCCCCCTTTCTGCCCTCAACAAAGCCACATAGGCCGGCTCATCCGAAAATTGATATTCGATTTCATCCAAAGCCCTTCGTATTTCTTCAGCAGCCGGTGTATGAGCATCTCCCTTTTTCACAAGTTGGAAATAACGCTCTGCAGTATCTACCATTTCATTGTATTTAGCACTTCTAACAGTATCCATATTCATTTCACTGACAACGATTTCTTCGATACTCCGTTTATTAGGGTCAGAAGTACCTTTTTCACCATCTAATGTAATAATGTTTCTACTTTGTACACTTTGTACGATAAAAGGAGAATGAGTCGTTACGATAAATTGGAAATATGGAAAAGCCAATTGTAAATCAGCCAATACATGCTGCTGCCAATGGGGATGCAAATACAAATCCAATTCATCGATCATTACTATACCAGGAGTCTCTTTCACAGCCCTTTCGCCTAAGAAACCGTTTAATTGGATACAGCGATAGGCTAATTCAGCCACAATATTAATCATCGCCTTAAACCCATCGCTCATCATATTGTATGTTAGCCATTTAGGTTTAGGATAGGCCGACATTTTAATCTGTGCAGAAAACTCACTGTTCTTATAGTCGATGTCAATCTCCCTTATAGCCGGTATCGCCGTTTTTATTGCTTGCATGAAAGCTTTATCTGTACCTTCAAATTCATAGCCTTTATCAAAGTTCTTTTCATATTTGTAAATCCAATCAAAAGCGCTCTGAAAATCAACCTCTTCTTCCAAAGCACATTTATATGCTTTTTCGATGTTCGATTCTCTTGCTTTGGTTTTCATGGCTGCCCTATAGTTCTTTTCAATTCTGTTGGCTCCAAACGATAGTAACAAAGGGAAAATGGCATTCTGTTTTGTTTCATCTGCATGAGTACGAATTTGCTCCATTTCACTTACCAGATTCAGCAGTTCGCCCGCATTTCTTTGGGAAATATTATTATTCGTTTTTGCCCATTGAATATCTTTAAGAGCGGAAGAAATAGTACCATCAGACATATGAAATGTTTTAGCAAAGAAATCCGCATTTACTTCTATCATAGGTTTTTCAGGATTTCGCAAAAATGTTCTATTGGCCTCACTATAAGTACGCATATAATCCATTTCTCTAAAGTTTCTCCGAAACGGTTTTCCACCAGGCAATAGAGTCAAAGATTGCAAATAGGCTCCTAATGAAATTTGAATAGCATGTAGTAGGGTTGTTTTTCCACTCGTGTTATCACCTAATACAACATTCATTTGTGAATCGAACTCAAATCTTTGATTTTCAAATCCACGGAAATTTTTAATTGCAATATTTTTTAGTTTCATAATCCTATCATCCTGTTTTTTATGTTGTAAAAATACAATTTTCCCTCAAAATAACTATTCTAAAACAGCATGCTGCTACTTTCATGCAAAGATAAGAAAGCAAATCTATTTATCCGAAATACACCCAATAAAAAAATCCTACCTGCTCATGCGGCAGATAGGATTTTTTATTTTACTTATCCAGTTCCTGATACTTACTGTGCTGGCTCTTATACTCCGGCACAATCTCCTTCATGATCTTCACAATCGCCATAATCTTATTATTTTGATTTTGTAGTGCAAAGGTATTTTTATATTTTTTCTCATCCTAAACACTATTGAGTGCTTACCGCGCTTTATCTTGGTTATATAAACTCTATTTTATGCTTTTTATAAATTCCGTATGCAATCAGTCCTACTAAATCATCATCAGCAGAAACAAGTTCTTTGTATATGAAATTATACTTTCCGTTCATTTTATCTCATAATTTTGCTCAAAGCCTTGTTTGCCTCCCTTACTATATCTTTACGAGAAAAAGTCATTGTACACGTACCCGAGACAGTGCGGCACCGAACAGATACGTTTCATCCTACCGGCTATTTTTATATTGTTCCATTGGATATCAATACCTTATTATTTCTCCAAATGCACAAAACTTGTTTCAAAG
>Mack_p1__coassemble_3055_pt1 | contig 5698 bp, 6 predicted proteins | sample Mack_p1__metabat2_high_PE_038 | metagenome-assembled genome bin Mack_p1 | reverse complement strand
GATGCTGAGCTACATGATGAGTAAGTCATTCGGGAGATATGTGGAAATATCGGGTACATCTCATGCCTTGCTGCATTATGGCATTAAACGCACACCGGTCATGTCCGGGGAATTGAAATTTGCCGACAGCAACTCCGTGGATGTTTATGGCTTTTCATTGGCCAATGCTACTCCCGACAGGCTGATTATCACTGAAGAACGAATTACATGGCACCGCAAGGGGGAGGAAAAGCCCTATGAGATAGCACTGGAACCGAATTTCAAGGAATCCGCTCTCGCAGAGTGTGAGAACCCGGTTGCCAAGACTATTTTTCAGATGCTTTCCTGCTGTAAGGTATATCAGTTTCACGATTCATCGACAGAGGGACCGCTGCGTCAGGCATGTCCCGTTGAGACGGCCAACTACCTTCAGTCACACGGAAACAATCTGCCTTCTTTTCTGCTATTCCTGCGCGAAAACTACAAGGATGCCTATAACCGGATTGTTGACTATGTCCGTGATGTAGTTCCCCAGTTCCAGGACTTCTATCTAGAGCCCGTGGGTGGCATCATTTCGCTCCGGTGGGTGGACAACTCTGCCACGGACTACCGTTTCAATGCCTACCAGTTCTCTGACGGGTCTATTCGCTTCATTGCCTTGGCTGCCCTGCTTCTGCAGCCTGCCCAGACAATGCCCAACGTCATCATCCTGGATGAACCAGAACTTGGATTGCATCCCTATGCCATCAGCCAACTGGCAGAGATGGTTAAGGATGCGTCCATACATGCACAGGTCATTATTGCCACGCAGAGCAAGGATTTGGTCGATCATTTCGACATCGGCGATATCTCCGTGGTGGAAATGAACAAGGAAACGCAGGCTACTTTTGTTACTCATCTTGATGACAAAGAATACCATCTTTGGCTTCAGAACTATACGGTGAGCGAACTTTGGGACAAAAACATTATAGGAGGACGCCCCGTATGAAAGCAAAGATTATTCATGTCCTTTGTGAGGGACAAACAGAACAAGGGTTTGTGGAGGAAGTGTTACGTCCTTACCTGCAAGCACAAGGTGTGTCAGGTGTGAAAAGCATTCTGATTACTACCAATAAGAAAAAGAATGCCCGCGGTGGAATGCTGAGCTATAGTCAGGCGGTGACTGACTTGGAACTTTTGCGGAAAATGAAGGTGGATGGTGAATACGAACGCCATGTTTTCACCACGATGTTCGACCTCTACGCATTACCGGATGATTTTCCCGGTTATGAAGCGGCGCAAGCGATTGCAGAACCATACGCACGTGTCGCTTCACTTGAAACGGCCTTTGCTGAAGCAATCAACGATGGACGTTTCATTCCCTATATTCAGCTGCATGAATTTGAAGCGCTGCTTTTTTGTGGCATTGACTATCTGACAAAGCGTTATCCCGGTTGTGAGAAACGTTGCGAACAGTTAAAAAAAGACCTGGAGAAGACCGGTAACCCCGAGTTGATAAACAACAGTCCGGAAACGGCTCCGAGCAAACGCATTATCAAGGCGATAGAAGGTGACCATAAACAGCATTACAACTACAACAAGCCGGCTACCGGTAAGGATGTCACCAAGAAGATTGGCATAGATGAACTTCGAGCCCGGTGCAGTCACTTCAATGAATGGATAGAGAAGCTGATTGAGTGCTGATTGACACAAGACATTGCCCCATAAAAACGCCTGCCATTCTCTTTTATAAATGACAGGCGTTAAGAACGGGTAGATACCAGTATAAACCCGGCTGTGGATGATCAATTCAAAAACAAAAATTGTCACGAATTGTCACGAATTGTCACGCGCGCGGAAGTTGCAAATGCAACTATGTGAAAGGCCTCCTCTGATTACAGACTGCAAAAGAACGATACGAAAAACGGAACGCTCAAGTCAATCAGAATGCCATGAAAGATAGCCACGGGTATCATGTCTTTCCCCGAATAGCGAGTGATGGAAGGCAGTAGGACATCCATCGAGTTCACTCCGGCTGCAGAGATAGGAGCCAGCGTGCCGAAATGCTTGCGTATAACGGGAGCACCCAGCAGCGCAATCATCTCACGGAAGATGTTGGTCATCAGCGCAATGGTGCCCAGCTCGGTTGCCAATTGCAGGCCGATGGTGGGTTCCTTGAACTGCGTGATGAGAATGGACGACAGCGAGTAATAAGCAAATCCGCTTCCCACGGCCATGCAGTCGAATATGCTCCATTTGCTGAGCAGCAGGCTGGCGAATGCGGAAAAAAGCAAGGTGCCGGAAATCGTTGCCAGGGGAACGAGCAGCATCTTAGGGCGCAAGCTGCGCAACAGCTCTTTCAGGTTCTTGTTGCCGCCAATGCCGATGCCCACCTGAAACATGAGTGCATACAGCACGTACATCGACAGATGATGCGTATCCATCGGTTCCTGAAAGAAAACACCCAACAAACAGCCTACACAGAAAACGGCCACTACAATCAAACTTCCTTTCATTTTCTATCTCCTTTCTTGAAAAACAGATGAAACACAGCCGAAGAAGCCAGCAGGCTGCCCAGCATACCCAATACAGCCAAAATTGCTGCTTGCCATCCGAATCGGCCCAAATTGTTTACTATGAGCGGATTGGAACCGATAGAAATGCCCAACACAAAGAGAAGCAGGAAAATAGTGAGCGAAGTGGTTTTGTCTACTTTTTGCAGCAGTCCCACACCCCGAAACAAATAACCGAAACCGATTCCGGCAAACATTATACTGATAATTGAAAACATATTCCTAAAATTTTTTACATGTGAAACATCCTTGTGCAGTTCACCCTTGAAAAAGAGCGTGCACATAAAAACTCCCCCTTCTGCGTCTGCCAAAAGGACTTTCTGCATTTGCCAAAAGGGGACCTTCTGCATCTGCTAAAGGGAAAAATGCCTGTTAAAAAAAAGAAGGAACTGAATTCAGATAAAGCCGCTGAACCAATGTACATGCACAATGAAGCGGCTACTCAGAATCTTGTTTCTTCTGGTAACAGAGCATGTGGTGAGCAAAATCGGTAATTGGTTCATATCTCTTATTGCTTGTTTTTTTGACGATTTGTTTGTTTTTGACGATTTGTTTGTTTTTTGACGGTGCAAAGATAAAACTAAAATGAATAATTTCCAAATATTTATTCATGTATTAACTTTTGCAACCCGAGTGTTTCCTTGTTCATCAGTCGCCAGACAGCTTTCTGGTATTTCAGTTTGGCAAGCATTTCATCATCCGAATTGTCAGTCTTGGCCGTCATAGTTCGTACACTCGGGGCCTCAGGGAACCGGCTTTTCACAATGTCATCCACCAGATAGCCGCACAGTCCGGAAGCCGGTTCTTTTGCAAGGCTGTCTGTTGGCTGTGGCAGGATGTGATACCATCCGTTCTCACGATGCACTTTATGTGCTGGTCTGCACGAAGCAAGACAAACCACTAAAACAAGCAATCCGAATAAATACTTCATTTTCATACTGTTTATATTGTTCAAACCGAACAAGTTATTCATACTGTTTTTTGTGTGAGTTTATACTCCCGAAACTTCAGCTCAGAGACTTCAGTAGAGAAACATCATCCCGAAACTTCACCTTAGAGACTTCATCCGGAAACTTCAGTCTGAAAGCAAAGAAAGCTGAGCAAGTTTCTGTACTCCCACCTTGTTTTGACGCAAAGATAATTCTCCGGAATGGTTTCTCCAAATTTCAGCCTTTTGATTTGTAAAGATATATCTAATATTTAAAAAGAATTTTTCAATAGCACTCTTTGCAATCTGTTTTGCACTCGTAATATGCTGAATATGAGTAGGCTGTGGCGGCACTGTATCAGTAGCGTTTGGAGGAAAAATAAAAAATAAATTTTCATCATTCATGGAGCGGGGGGAGGTGGAAGGGTGAGAGAGGGAGGAAGGACGGAGTATAGACGCAAGAACCGCAGGTTGTTATTGTGGGGGCAACAGGGTGAGTATAGAGGGCGTGGACGGAGCAAGGGGGAGGCAGCAGGGTGATTGGGTGCTGAATGTAGCAAGGAAGAGGCAGCAGGGCGAGAGGATGCTGAATGTAGCAAGGGGGCTTTTAGCGAGTGAGTGGTCATTGCTAAACTTTCCTCTTCCGAAAAATATTTTTTGCCGGAAAGAAAGCTGTGCGTTGTCGGATGTCCGTCTGTAGCCCCATAAAAGAAGCATGGAAGAGTGCCCGTCTCCAGCCAAATAAGGTTGGTGCGACAGCGTGACAGCGTGACAATTCGTGACAATTCGTGACAATTATTTTTTGAATTCTCATAGTATTCACAGTGGAAGGAGGAAATGGGGTAGGCAGATGGAAGGTATGAACGATGAAGAAGATGGAAATAAAATGGAAAAACTGTTTCCCTGAAAAAATGACTTCTGGTAAATCACATTGGATGAAAATTGCTACCTGCTTAATAAGTTTATATAAAGTCTATATATTATATTATATATATAAATATATATAATATAATATATAGAAATATAGATATTCTCTCTTCTTTCTCCTGTTTTCGATTTCTTTTACACTCCTATGGTGTGTTTTGATTGCAATGAAACATAGATATTGAAAGTGTAATGATTGAAATTTTTACTAAATATAGCTTTATTTTGCAGGGTGGTGAACCGAGGAAATGAGAGAGGTGAAAGACGAAGTTGAATACCCTAAAAAAATAATTGTCACGAATTGTCACGAATTGTCACGCATTGTCACGCCGAGAGAAATAAATTTGGCTTACATATTTTCTCCTTATTTGTTACGCTTCGGCTGAAATTCGTCCTCTGTTTTTCTATGGTGTAATAGTTGCAAATGAAACTATGTGTAGGTTTTGAGGCTTCCCCAAAGCCATTTCTCTACTGAAAGCATGAAAACATGAAAGCGTGAAAGCATGAAAACATGAAAACATGAAAGCGTGACAATTCGTGACAGTGCGAAAATACGTGTTTTAGCATGGAAACTGTTGAATTATAATGGTTTTGTGGAAAGCGTGACAATTCGTGACAGCGTGACAGTTTTGATTTTGAAAAAGGCTTTTATAAAAAGATGAATAGATAAAAGAACAATCTATCAATAAAATGAATACATTTGCTTTTGGAAAACTGAAAGCAAGAATATATGATTATACCTTCGTCAACCATACTGACTACCCGCTGTCTGAACAGGGTGTTTGACAACACTACTGCAACCTATAAACACTATTGGTTTTTGGGTATTTTGGAATTGTTTGTCAAGCAGGGAAAAACACGGATTAGCATGAGAGAAATGGCTATATCGATGATAGCCAATGCTTGGTATCCAATTAATTACTTCCGGCTGTCGTTCGGTAAATCGGAATCGCTTTATGATGCAATACTTGCCCTGCAGAAGGAAAGGCAAATACCTATCAATATCAGTGTGAGGGAACTGACAGATTGGCTTCATCAATGGATGGACGAGCCTTCGATGCGGAAGCAGTTTCAATTCTTGCAGCAGAATGTGCTCTACCGGTTTCTTCGTCCGTGGATTGACACCAATGATAATCCGGAAATGATGGCGCGCTCGCAAACATTCGAGAACGGCTGCTTGTATAAGCTCGAAAAGAAAGAGGGTATGCTGTGGGTGGAAGTGATTTTTTTTAATCTATACAAAATTAGAATATTATTTGAAAAAGCTGAGAATATCCTATTGAAAAAGCTGATTAGCAAAACTATTACTCCAGAC
>Mack_p1__coassemble_2388_pt1 | contig 7033 bp, 5 predicted proteins | sample Mack_p1__metabat2_high_PE_038 | metagenome-assembled genome bin Mack_p1 | reverse complement strand
AAGGGTGCACTTCCGAAGAAATGCACCCTATATTTATATCTTTCAACAAGTGGAGGATTATTTACCTGCCAGTTCGTTGATAACAGCCATAATTTGCTGACCGATTTCCTCTGCTGCTTCCATTGTAGAAGCTTCGCTGTACACACGGATAATCGGCTCTGTGTTACTCTTGCGCAAGTGAACCCACTTGTCAGCAAAGTCAATCTTCACACCGTCAATGTCGTTGATTTCTTCGTTCTTATAGATTTCCTTCACCTTGGCAAGGATAGCATCCACATCAATTTCCGGAGTCAAATCAACACGGTTCTTGGCAATGAAATAAGGAGGATAAGTGGCACGCAGTTCGCTCACCTTCTTACCTTCGTGAGCCAGATGGCTGAGGAACAAAGCGATACCTACCAACGCATCACGACCATAGTGGCTGGCAGGATAGATCACTCCACCGTTACCTTCACCACCGATGACAGCGTTCGTTGCCTTCATCTTGGTTACCACATTCACTTCACCCACTGCCGAAGCATTGTATTCCATACCATATTTACGTGTCACATCACGCAGAGCACGAGTAGAACTCAAGTTGGATACCGTATTGCCCGGAGTATGTTTCAATACATAATCAGCCACCGTAACCAGCGTATATTCTTCACCATACATCTTACCGTCTTCACAAATCATAGCCAAACGGTCCACATCCGGGTCAACCACGAATGCCACATCCGCTTTGCCGCCCTTCATGAGGTTCATGATGTCGCCCAAGTTCTTTTCAAGCGGTTCCGGATTGTGCTGGAAGTTACCAGTCGGTTCGCAATACAGTTTTTCTACGTGTTTCACACCCAGACGTTCCAACAGCTCAGGAAGGATGATACCTCCTACCGAGTTCACACAGTCGATAGCCACACGGAAGTCAGCCTTCTTGATAGCTTCCACATCCACCAAGTCGAGAGCCAACACACTGTCGATATGTTTCTGATTGTACGTCAAATCTTTGCGATAAGAGCCCAAATGGTCTACATCAGCAAAATCAAATTCTTCAGCCTCAGCAATGCGAAGCACTTCGTTGCCTTCTTCCTTGTTCAGGAATTCACCGTGTTCGTTGAGCAGCTTCAGTGCATTCCATTGTTTCGGATTATGAGAAGCAGTCAGGATGATACCACCTGATGCACCTTCCATCGTTACAGCCAGTTCAGTAGTCGGAGTAGAAGCCAAATCAATGTCCACTACATCCCAGCCCATTCCCATCAATGTGCCGACTACTACGTTTTTTACCATTTCACCTGAGATACGGGCATCACGACCTACCACGATCTTGTTGCTTTTTACCGTACATGTCTTACGAATCAATGTTGCGTAAGCCGAAGTGAACTTTACAATATCCAGCGGGTTCAATCCTTCGCCCGCTCCTCCGCCGATAGTACCGCGGATACCAGAGATAGATTTGATTAGAGTCATAGTTCTTTTAGTAAAAGATTTATAAATTGTTAATATGATCAGCTTCTTGCTTTCATGAACTCAGTGATGTTGTAGAAGTAAGGCACCACATATTGCTGTGCAGAGCTGTGTCCCATTTTGGAAGGAACAATCAGACGCACATGAGCCATGTCACGCAAATAAGGCAGTGCCAAGAGCCATCCCTGCGGAACAGCCGTACTTCCATAGAAAGAAGCCCATACATAGTCCATCTCAATAAAAGTACCTGCCGAATAAGTGTCCGTCTTCACATAACGGAACACCGCCGGATTGGCATACAACTGTCCGGCATCTTCAAATCCTTCCAAGGGGATGTTGAAGGCTGCCACTTCGCGTGAATCGATATTGATTTCCTCATAACGGGTACAGATGATATTGCCGTCTTCAAACTTATAGGCATTTTTGTCGTTTACATCCGATGTGCCACGGTCAATAATCTGCATATACACCCCTTCGCTGGGGAAGAATACGAACTCGTCATACGCATCACCATTCACCTTAGCCTTTGTCACGGTGTCGTTCCGTTCAAACTCCTCTACGGAAATCACATGAATGGCGCTATCCTTGATAAATCTCTCTACTGCATCTTTCTCTTCTTCCAACATTTCAGCATACGTCTTTGAATCATCGCAAGCCTGAAACAAACTTCCTGCAGTCAACAAAGAGAGAAATAAAAAAATAAGTTTCTTCATTATCTGTTTATTAGCTTTATTCTGTACAAATGTATCTCAAAATCATTAAAAGTTAAAAGAGGAAAGTTGAAAGTTCGTATCTTTTAACCTTTTTCTCCTCACTTTTAACCTTACCGGTTAGCAACTGGCTGTCAGTAAAGGTTTATATTTTTCCAACGCCTTTTCAAAAACTGCTTTGGCTTCTTCCATCGTTCCGAAAAACTCGCCTCCGGAAGCGTTGAGATGCCCGCCTCCGTTGAAAAATTCGGCAGCTACCTGATTGCATGGGAAGGTGCCTACCGAACGGAGCGATATCTTAATCATGGATTTTTCAGTATCTTCCCTCAAGAAACAGGAGAAACAGACGTTTTTAATGGAAAGAGGTATGTTCACAAACCCTTCACTGTCTCCTTTTACATAATGAAAGTTGTCCTGCTCGGCAGCAGTCAGCGTAATGAGAGCCGCATTGCAATCAGCATAGACAATCATATTGGACAACACATACCCCATGAGGCGCAAACGGCTTTCAGAATAAGTGTTGAACACCTTCCGGTAAATAGCATCCTTGTCGATTCCCTTGGAAAGCAGTTCGCTGATGATGAAATAGATTTCCTGATTGTTGGAATTGTAAGTAAAACCTCCTGTATCGGTCATCATACCCGTGTAAATACATTCAGCCCCTTCTTTTGAAAGGTCACTGAAATAACCCATGCGGCAAATCAAGCGGAAAACAAGTTCCGAAGTGGAGGAAATGTTGGGATAAGACATAACGATTTTGCAGAAATCATCCGGATAAAGATGATGGTCTATCAGAATCTTGCGGGCAGGGGAAGCCGCTACCGCATCGGCCATTTCATCGATGCGCTTCAATGAATTGAAGTCCAAGCAGCAGATTACATCTGCCTCGGCAATCAGCTTGTCGGCAAAGTCTTTGTAGCGGTCATACAACAGAATATCCTTGCTGCCAGGCATCCACTTCAGAAAATCCGGAAAGGCATTCGGGACGATGACATTGACCGTTTTTTCCTGCGATTCAAGGAAATGAAAAAGTCCCAGTGAGGAACCGATGGCATCTCCGTCTGGAGAAACATGGGATACGATTACTATTTTTTCTGCCCGTTCAAACCATTTGGCAAAATGGTCGATGTCTGCTTGTGCAATAATTTTTGTCAACATATACTATTTCATGCTCCTGCGCGGTTTCTGGAAAGAAAAGCGCACGGTGATTTTAAACCTGATTTAATTTTGCAAAGGTAAGATAAATCTTAATACTTATAGCAAAAAGCGAACAGAACCTTCATCAGACAGAGAGATAAAATGCAAATGGTTTTGCTGACATTCCTCTTTCAAGCGGTTTCGCCGGTAGTCGGAAAGGGAAGAATCCAGAATGACACAACCGGGAAGAAAAAGCCGCGTCAGTGCAGCCAACTGCCCCGTATATCCTTTACATATATAAAGATAATCCACCCGACAGACAGCCCCATCATCTGTACGCTGCTGTTTCCAGCGGTTGTCTGTCACCATGCAGACGCGCTGCCCGTGCCAGCAGATCAACTGCTGGCGCCGGAAAAAATGCTGTCCCACACTGTCACGACTCCCTTCTGCTGGCGGATACAGATGACAATGATGCCAATAGTTGGCTGCAGTCTGACGCAGCCGTTGCCGGTTGGACAGCGAGTCGGCATACTGAATACAAGAATGTCCGCTTGATTCAATGCAGTGGACTGCCGGACACCCCCGTACGTTGTAAAAGACAATTGAAGTCCGCGGACGGTCGGTCCATACCGCAAATGAATGAACCGCTCCCCAAGCGGCAAGCAGCACAAGAGCAGTGACCAGACGGGCGTAGCGCCGGTGGCACAGATAACAGAAAAAAGCTCCCAGCACCAGATAGCAGCCGGCTACCTCCAAAGGATACAGCCAAATGCCATCGACTGATGCGTAAGGCAGCTGCTCCACCCACCTCACCAGCAGATTGAGCATGCGCAGCATTTTTTCCAATCCGACGGCTGCTACCGCTTGCAAACCGCTCATCGGAGTGAGCAGCAGGACGACTGCCGCATAAAGGATCAGGGTAACCAACGGCACTACAAGAAGGTTGGTCAGCAAGAAATGAGTAGAAAAACGGGAAAAATAAAACAGGACCAAGGGAGCCGTGCCCAGCTGTGCGGCCACCGAAACACTGACCAGTCCCCATAGATACGTCCCTGCCCGATGGCGGACCGGACAAAGCCGGTAAAGAAAGGGCTGAAACAGCAGAATGGAAAGTACAGCCGCAAACGACAACTGAAATCCCACATCAAACAGCCACACCGGTCTGACCAGCAACATCAGCCAGGCAGTCAGCGCGAGGGTGTTTAATGAAAACGACTGCCGCCCGCACAGATCGGCCAATGCCCAGATGGAGAACATCGCAGCAGAACGAACCACCGAAGGGGAAAGGCCGGTAAAGAAAGCAAACAGCCACAAAAGGAGAATCAACAGAAGGGAACGCAGGACGCGACCGGACTGTCCCCCTAAGAGCAAAGGGCGGAGCAGAAAGAAAGCCAGGGCATAGAGCAGGCCGATGTGCAGTCCGGAAAGGGCCAGCACATGACTGACACCGGCTACGGAGTAACTCTCACGCACAGATTCACTTAAATCGGTTTTATCACCCAACGTGAGAGCGGAAAGAACAGCCAGTTCATCTCCCTCAATCCCCAGCCGGCGGTAAAGATTCTCTATCTGCGTGCGGTAAGAGGCAGCCAAACGATACAAGACAGTTGCAATTCCTTCTTTTTCTTTCCGACATTCACTGAACTGCCAATGGCCGGAAGCCACAAACCCGGTACCGCTGATTCCCTTTCTTTTCAGGTAGCGGGCATAGTCGAACTCATCGAAATTGCGGGCAGAAACAGGAGGAGAAATGCGCGACCGCACCCATAATTCCTCTCCCATCTGAAGCCGGGAAGACAAAGAATCGCGCTGAAAATACAGAATAGCCTGCTTGTTTACGGGGTGAATGCCCAGAGAATCGTGCCGCTCCTTGAGCCACACCCTACAAAGAAAGGTGCGCTCCCTGACCTCCGGAAAATCGTTCACGCGAAGCCGGTAGACTGCTTCTTCCTTCGGGAACTCGGTTTCTGCCGCTGTCTTCAACTGCAGATTCACCGACAGCCATCCTCCGGCAAGACAGAACAGGCTCAGCGAGACCCCAAAGCACCAGCGCCAGGAGTAACACTCGGAAAAATAAAATAAGAAAGAAAGGCATGCCCAAAGAATACAGGCAAGAAATCCCCACAGGGGCTCTGAGAAAGAGTCGGAGAAACGGTCGCCGCAATAAATTCCTAACATCCAGGGAACAGCCAACCGAAAGAAAGGATATTTATGAAGAAAAGGAATCATCCTTTCAAAGAAAAAGAAAAGTGTACCGGCACCCCTTGCCTTTCAAGGACTGCCCACCCGGCACACTTTCTTGATTCTTATTTCTTATAATTCATGTAGCTGATGAATCATGGCTTCCGGATCGGGAGCCTTGAAGATGGCATTGCCGGCCACCAGTGCATCGGCACCCGCCTCAACGAGCCGTGCCCCTGTTTCCAGATTGACCCCACCGTCTACTTCAATCAGCGCCTTCGACCCGGTGCGTTCAATCAGCGCACGCAGTTCGCGCACCTTTTCCACCGAATGTTCAATGAATTTCTGTCCGCCGAATCCCGGATTGACACTCATTACCAACACCATATACACATCTTGGATAATATCCTGCAACAAAGAGACAGGAGTGCCCGGATTAATCGTCACAGCCGGCTGCATGCCCGCTTCCTTGATTTGCTGAATCACCCGATGCACATGCGGACAAGCTTCCAGGTGTACATTCATAATCTGAGCGCCCAAAGCCTTTACTTCCGGAATAAACTTTTCCGGATTCACAATCATCAGGTGCACATCCAGCGGCTTCTGAGTCAAAGCTGCCACATATTTCAGCACAGGAAAACCAAAAGAAATATTCGGAACGAACACACCATCCATAATATCCACATGTACCCATTCCGCCTCACTGCGGTTAATCATTTCCATGTCTTTTGCCAAGTATCCGAAATCAGCAGAAAGAATAGAAGGAGAAATAATCGGTTTCTTCATTGTTATATTCTATTAGTCTCAAAACTGAGACGGTTCATACTATCTGTTTCTGTAAACTACTTCATCTTGCATCCGTCGGCCAGGCGGTAACCGCGCAGCAGTTCGTCGGTCTTCAGCCGTTTCTTGCCGGGAAGCTGCAAAGAAAGCAGGGAGACAAAGCCGTCGGGCACAGCCACCTTGAGGTATTTCTTGCCGTCTGTCAGCACCGTGCCCACCTCCAGCTGATGGGGTTCATACACCTTCTCACTCTCGAAGACCTTCAGCACCACCGTTTCGCCCTCGGCAGTGATCAGTTCGCTCCAGGCGGCAGGATAAGGAGAAAGACCGCGGATAAAATCGTACACTTTCTTCACCGGCTGGTTCCAGTTGATACGGCAAGTATCCTTGAAGATTTTCGGAGCCGGACGAAGTTCGCCCACCACCGCCATCTCCTCTTGCGGAATCGTCTTCACTGTATCGTTGAGAATAGCTTCCACCGTTTCAACGACCAGCTTTCCGCCCAGCATCATTAACTTATCGTGCACCACTTCCACGTTGTCGGTATCGGCAATAGGCACAGCCACCTGCTGAATCACCTCCCCGGTGTCAATCTCATGCTTGAGGAAGAAAGTCGTGATACCCGTTTCCGTGTCGCCGTTGATGACCGCCCAGTTGATAGGAGCAGCTCCCCGATACTGCGGAAGCAGAGAAGCATGCAGGTTGAACGTGCCCAGTCTCGGCATATTCCACACCACCTCCGGCAACATACGGAAAGCCACCACAATCTGCAAATC
>Mack_p1__coassemble_1994_pt1 | contig 8161 bp, 2 predicted proteins | sample Mack_p1__metabat2_high_PE_038 | metagenome-assembled genome bin Mack_p1 | reverse complement strand
AAATAAGGATTGTCTCTTTTTTAATCTGTCGATAACAGTTGAACAACCGTTTGTGTAGGGGTGCAAACGGTTGTTTTTTTATATCTTCCGCATCCTTTCGTTTAGTTCAAACTGATTACAAATCTGAGCGAAAATAGTTTTGCTTGAACGCTTTTCCTGTATTTTGGAATCTTGATTAAAATCATATCGTATTGTTTGCAGATATTGAGAAATTTAGCGAATTTTGCATTCTAATTAAGAGTGGGTAAATGATGCTATAGTTTGATTATAAAATAGTTGTGTGGCTATGATCAGTCTTTTTCCTAGCTTTCAAGCTAAATAAGTTATTTTATATATTTTACTAATAGATGATGAGAGATTGATTGACAAAAGTTTTGTGTAATTTTATAATAGTATTTTGACATGAATAAGTCTAATTTTTTGCTTACAGGACTCTTTATGCTGTTGTTTCTGCAGGTAATCAGTTCGTGTACTACCGCCTCGCCTGAGGAAGAGGAAGATGATCAAACGTCTATTCCGTCGTTGACCTGGGATGGAAAAGACCCATGGTTGAAAGTCCCGTCTGAAGTAGATGTGGTATCTTTTGATGCGGATGAACAACTTTTTGAATTTGAGTCGAATGTGTTGCATCTCATTATTCATCAGGTTGATTACCAAGAGGGTATGCTGAGTTTTACTAACTATCCACAAGTTAGTTACGAAGGTGAAAACAGACAATCTGTGAGGTATGCTGTGGAAGGAAACTACACGCTGGAAGACAGAAGGGCAGAATTTGATGTATGCATTCAAGGAGAGGAACAACCGTTGGGACACTTTGTTATGAATCAGAAAGGGATGGGCATTGAAATTCACTGCCAATCAACCTCCTCTTCTATATCTGTGGATTTTAATGCCGGTAGAGGGGTAAGCACCATTGTATATGGATTATCGGCAACTGAGCAGTCGGACCCGCAGAATTATCTCAAGGCTGAAGGCAAGAAGATAAGTGTGTCTGGCTCTTCTTCTGTGGAACTTGCAGGACTGGATCATTCTTCCGGCTATTTCTTATATGCTGCTGCCCTTATGGATGATTGGCTTGTAGAACAAACCCTGGTGGAACAAAAGGTGTCTACTACTATTTCTTCGAACCCCAAAGATGATTTGGTTTTCACTATAAGTGCCAATCCGGCAAACGATTTCACCGTTCATATTCCTCTTTCTTTCCAACTTGGGGAAGATAGAAATTATACGATAGACTGGGGAGACGGTACGGTGGAGACTAACGGGGAGCCGAGTCATAAATACAATGTGATGGAAACGACTTTTTTTGATGTGAAAGTCAGCGGGAAAGTAACAGGTCTGGATACAGATATTATGCCGTCAGGAAGTCTGAACAATACTATTTTTGCTGTTAAACAATGGGGAAATACCGGTCTTACCAAAGTACAGCTTTGCGGTCTCTCCAGTTTGGAGTCTATCGCTTCGGATACGGAAGGTGCTTTCAGCAAAATGCTGACATTTGGCTCTTTTGACCAGTTTTCTATTGGTTCATTCGAAGATTGCAAGTCATTGAAAAGCATTCCGGCTGATTTATTCAAGTATGCCGTTAATGTAACGGACTTCAACCGGGTGTTCAGCGGATGTACATCGCTTACATCTGTTCCGGAAGAACTCTTTGCTACTTGTACGAAAGCTACTACTTTCCATATGGCATTCTTCGAGTGTTCGTCTTTGGAAGCGATACCTGCCGCACTGTTTGCCAATAATACAGCTGTTAGAGATTTCAGCTATACCTTCTCTAAATGCAAAAGTCTGCAGGAGCTACCGGCTGCGTTGTTTTTGAAAAATGCACAGGCTTATAATTTTACAGGAACATTCAAGGGTTGTTCTTCCCTTAGAAGTATTCCGAAAGGCTTCCTGTCGGGTTGTCCATCTGCATCTGTATTCGGTGAAAATTTCAGAACTTCCGATTTGTCTGGCCTGTATGTAGATTACGTTTGTGGTATGTTTGAGGACTGTAAGTCGCTTACAAGCATTCCAGATGACCTTTTATCATATTGCCCGGATGCAATGGATGTTTCGGGCCTTTTCGCTGGTTGCAGTGCTTTGACTTCTATACCTAATGGGTTGTTTGATGCCAATACCAAACTTAAATATGTACAGGGTGCTTTCCAGTATTGCAATGGGCTGGAAAAAGTACCAGTTTCACTCTTTGACCACAATTTGAAGATTGTTTTGTTCAGAAATACATTTGCGGGCTGTGTGAAACTGAGTGGAGAATCTCCTTATATGATGAAGAATGGCAAAAAGGTACATCTTTATGAAAGAGAGGATTACAAGTTTGATTTTCCTGAAATATGGGACAGCACAAATTGTTTTGAGAACTGCATTCGCTTGACTGATTATAATGAAATCAGGGGAGGATGGCGATAATCTGACAGAAGGTTTTTGGACGGGCAACTTCCTTAGGCAAAGTTGCCCGCCTGTGTATGATCTACTTTTTTTATGATGACAAAAAGTTGAGCGCACTGTGACAATTCAAATGCGCGCGCTGTGACAATTCGTGACACTTTTGATTTTGAATTTATCATCCCTATTACCTACGCCTGCGTAAGGGCGGGCAGGGTTCGAATAGGCCTCCGGAGCCTGGACTCCCGATTTTTAGACTTTCAATAGGTGAGGGAAAATAACTCCATGAACGAATGGAGTGAGGAAAGCGGCTGCCAAAGGAATCGGTTTTACTGATTCTTTTGGGCCGCTTTTTCTTTTTTCCTTTTCTGGATAATCTTTTTCCAGTTGTTCCAGAAGAAGAGGTCGCGCCATTTCTCGAAGTCTTTCTTGTAGACAAATCATGTAGAAAGCCTTAACTGAGCAAGAACTCGAAGCGTGATAAGCAGCAAAAGATAATCAAATAACTGAAGTGCAAAAACAGAATGTTAGTATTTATAAATAATAAGAAATTGTATTCAGACTATTCCTAATCTTTGGGAAAATGTTCTTCACGGAGAAACATTTCGCTACAGAGCGTTTCACCTAGATTTGGAAATGTCGGATGCCTACCCGAAAGAACAACTGTAAAATGACTTAAAATGCTAGAAAAAAGAAGGCTGGTGGAATAACAACTTTTCAAAACTTTGCTTACATTTGCTGTATTAAAAGCTGAAGAATGAATGGCTTACTATGGAGTTCTTTCTGACTGCGGTTGTTGAATCAGCTTCTGAGTTTCTCAATATTTTGAGTTTCTTAGTTGAAGAGCATGGGAGAAGAATTTTGTTGGAAAGAAGTGGAAGTAAGCATAAGTTCACTACAAAAGTCTTTTGTCAGAATTTAACGCCATACAGGTGTCTCTGAAAGGGGGAAAGTTGATAAAGTGTACTTTTGGCAGTAGGCTCAAGCATTAAAGATAGTGGAGTAAGGAACAGTTAAAGAGAGAGAGTATGGCTGGAGTGTTTGTGAATCCGTTCACCGATGTCGGCTTTAAAATCATTTTCGGGCAACCGGCTAGCAAGGAGCTGCTGATTACCTTACTGAATGAGTTGCTTGCTGGCGAACATGTAATTGAAGATTTGTCTTTGCTCGACAAAGAAGATCATGGAGAGAATATCCGACATAAGGGTATTATATTTGATATTTATTGCCTCACATCTTCTGGCGAATACATTATCGTGGAGATGCAGTGCAAATCTCACGTGTATTTTCTGGACCGTACGCTGTATTATGTGTGTAGGGGCATTAGTCGACAGATTGGTAAATCATTGGTTGATACACCGAAACCGAAGATTTTTATAGAGGAACTAAGGCGGGAGGATGATCAGTTGGTGCATGAGGAAGCAGAGGAGTATGCGAAAAGGCAGCTAAATGAACTTAGTGGGTCTCAAACCTCCCAATTGCTTCAAGCATCCAAACCTCTCAAAACATTAAAGCCACCCTACGGCAATGAGTATAAATTGCATACGGTATACGGCATATTTCTGATGGATTTCAAGGAAGATGGTCTGCCGCCGAAGTTTCGTACGGATACAATCATTGCCGATAGGGAAACAGGGAAGCAGGTGAGTCCGCATTTTCGGCAGATTTATCTGCAATTTCCTTACTTTAAAAAGGCGTTGACAGATTGTAAATCACTTTATGATAAACTGATGTATACATTGAAGCATATGGAAACATGGGATAGAATGCCTGCAGCATTGAAGGAACAGGTTTTCGCGCATTTGGAGCAACTGGCTTCCTTGGCGAATCTTTCTGAAGAAGATCAGATTGCTTACGATAAGGCGTTGGATAGTTATCTGGTGGAGAGAGCCCGAGAAGTAACTGTGAGGCAAGAGGGCATCGCAGAAGGTCTGGTTAAGGGTCGCCAGGAGGGCCGCAAAGAAGGTATTATTGAAGAACGGATTCGGAATGCAAGAAACTTGAAGGCTTTGGGTGTGTCTTCTGAAATCATTTCTCAATCCACGGGTTTGTCAATGGAGGAAGTAGACAAGTTGTGAGGATGATGGGGCAATAGCCTTCTTCTGCCTTCATATCCTTGCACTTCCTTCATTTACTGATTCTTTTGGGCCGCTTTTTCTTTTTTCCTTTTCTGGATAATCTTTTTCCAGTTGTTCCAGAAGAAGAGGTCGCGCCATTTCTCGAAGTCTTTCTTGTAGACAATACCTACACCTTGTGTGGTGAGATTGGTCTTGGTATAATAGCGGTCGTTTGTTTCGTTGTAGGCTTTCAAGCGGACATCGCCCGAACGGGTCAGCAACCATTCAGCCTCGAAGTCGCCCACGAAGTTGGTGTTGGCCATCGGATTGTCTCGGTAGCCGAAGTTTCCGTTGATCAGCAGCCGGTTGTTGAGCAGCTGGCCGGAAAGGATACCTTCCACCTCAACATCCGTCCAGCCTTTGTCGCCGGTGCTCAGGTTGGTGCCGATGTTCCAGTTGTTGGTCTCGAACACCTGCGAGAGGGCATTGTTGAGCTGCCCGGAGAGGGTGGACGAGAGGACGGACGACATGACGTTGGAGTTCTGGTTGTTGTTGCGTGCATCCTCGGTGTAGAACTTGCCGATGCCGAGCAGGTAGAGAATCTGCATGTTCATCTGCTCCTCCGTGCTGATGTAGTTGCGCACCAGTGTCTGCACTTCATCGCGTTCGTTGGGCAGTTCGATGCCGAGCTTGATGCTGGGACGTACCAGCATGCCGCTCAGGTTCATGATGCAGTTCACCCTCACGTTGGGCTGCTGGATGGCGAATGACTCATCCGGTATCAGGTCGTTCAGCGAAGCAGAGTTGACGGTATAGGATGCCTGAATGTCCATGTTGGCATCGAGCGGAGCTCCGTTGAAAGTGATGGTGCTGCCGTCTTTGATGACAAAGTCTTTGCGGATTACCTCCTGAAGGCTGAACTTGTACACTCCTTGGGTGATATTGTAGTTGCCGAACATGCGCACATCTCCTTTGTTGTAGAATTCGGTGCGGATGTTGCCGTTGCCTTTGGCATGGATGTAATCGCCGGCAATGGGGTCCATGATGATGCGCATGCTGGCATCGGGAGTGGCATCAACCAGAATATTCAGGCGGATGTCTGTTTCCTGTTCTGCTTCTTCTTCCTGGTATTGCTGCTGTGCCTTTTCAAAGTAGGAAACCAGCTGCACAGAATCCTGCACGGTGCGCCGCGGTGTTTTGTCGACAAACTTGATAAACTGGTTGCTTGTGGCCGATGCCACGCTGCCGTTGATGTAGGTAAACACCGTGTTGCGGTTGGTGGTCATGGCTGCGTTCACTTCCAGTCCGCGGGTGGCATCTCCCGACAGGCTCACGTTGCCGGTGCCGTATACGGTGCCGTAGAAGGGCATGTCGGATGATTCCTTCGTGTTCATCACCAGCATGTTGTGGGCTTCTATGTTAAAGTGGTAATGAAGATCTTTGAAGTGCTTGAAGTGGAGGTATCCGTTTAAGGTGCCGGGATGTCCTTCCATATCAGCAATGTGCATGTGCTTAAAGTCCAGTCCGGTGGGGGCCAGATGAATGGTGTCTTTCACGGCAAAACGGGCATTCAGGATGTCGAATTTCATGGATGCATCGGTCATCACCGCACCGTCGAGGTTCAATCCCTTGAACTTGCCGTAGAAATGTACTTTTCCCGTGCCTCTTCCCTGTATGTCGGTGGCAATGGAACTCATGTAATGCTCTAAGAACTTGAGATTGAGGGAGTGAGCGTCGATCTGCAGGTCGAGTCCGCTTTCGGGCTTGAGGGGGTAGATGATACCTGTCACACGCGACGGAGTGGGGCCTGCATCCTGTATCGAGGCATCCAGGCGGATACCCCGGTGGTCGTTGTCCCATTCACCGTAGATGTCGAGATCGCCCAGACGTCCGTGGTTGAGCGAGAAGTTCTTGACAAACAGGCGCGTGTTCATCACCGGCTTCTGCAGCACGCCGCAAGCATAGGCGGTGCCGGAGGCATCTCCTTCGAAGTTGACATCGTCGGAGATGTTGGCTATATCGAACACGTAGCCCATATTGATGTCTTTCAGATCAATCTTCACGCTGTCTTCCGGCAGGCTCGACAGGGTGCCGTTGACGCGTACATGGCGGTCTTGATGGCTGAAATAGAAATTGTGTATGTTCACTTTGCCCGAATCGATCACCACCTGAGACGGGTGGATGTTCCAGAGGGTGTCGTTGAGCAGGATTTCCGTGGGGCGGATGTCTACACTCGTCTTCAGCAGCCGTTTTTCTCCCTCCGTACGGATGAAGTTGGCCACTGCCGACAGGCGTCCGCTATAGGTTGTCTGTGCATCGTTGCCCCAGTTGAGCGTGGTGCTCACCTGGTCGTCGGCCGCCTCTGCATAGACGGAGAGGTTCATGGCTCCTTTTTTCTTGATGCTGGTGAGCCGCACTTGCGCCCGGATATGGTCGTCGGGGTTCTCACACAGGATGAGTCCGGATTCAATGAAGTTGTTCTTATACCTCAGATGAGGGAAATAGCCTTCGATACGCAGTCGTTGGGCGGGGTCGTTGAAGGATCCTTTGACTGTGGAATGTGTATAGATGGTAAGCGGTATGTCGAAGACGGTGGAGAGCAACTCCGTATTATATATATGTATGTCGAACACAAATTTATTTTGGGTCTCTACTTTCTTTTTGGGCGGAAGGAGCAGCGAAGGGACATACTTGCGAAGGATATTCATCACGCTCGCAGGCAGGGTGTGGTACTGGAACTGTCCTTTGATGTCTGCAGTGAGGAATTCGGAGCGAAGCTTCAGCTGGTTTTCTCCGTCTTCTTTGTGGGCCTGGATGTTCATGTTTTTCATGAAATAGCTCTTGTCAGGGCTCTGGAATTGCAGACTGTCAATGTTGATTTCGCCTTTCATCTCGTCGATGGAGCCGCCGGTAAAGTCGGCTTTCAGCTTCAGCGAGAGATCGGAATCGGCGTATTTGTCGGTGAGGTTCAAATCGTGGGGGCGCACCTTGTCGATGACCGCAAGGAAATTGAAGGTGGGCGTTTGGGTGGCCACATTGAAGTTGCCGTTGAGCAGAACCGAGCCGTTGGGGTCGTCGAGTGCCACCTTCCCGTTGAAGCCACCCGACTTGTAGATGCCGTCGAGTGTGATGTTCTCGTATTTGTACTGGCTATAGTCGATGGACGACACCAGCCCTTTCAGCTCGATGGAGGGGAGCTGATGGGCGGCATGGCGGCCGTGCACATCGAGGTTGAAGGTGATTTCTCCCAATTTGGAATTTGCCACCAGGGTGCCCAGTTTGTAGTTGTGGGTTTTGACGGATCCTGAATAGGAGAAAAGCCCTTTTTCTTTGTTTGAACTTAATTTCAAGTCGGTCTGCACATTGCCCAGTGAGGTGCGCAGCAGGCCGTAGGTCACCAGGTCGTTGAAATAGCCGGATATCTCCCCCCGGAAATTAATGTCCCCCAGGCGTTTGAGCACGGGAGGGGTGCCGGTGTAGTGGGACACCAGGTTGCGTACCAGGTGGTCCATCCCCTGGGTGTGGATGGAAAGGTCGGAGAGGGTGCCGTAAATATAGGCATCGCCGGGGTGCGACAAATCCTGCAGGGAGGCATCGCCTTTCAATCGGAATTTGCGGTTGAAGGCGGTGATTTCCAAGTTGCTACATTCCAGCTGGTTGACGGTGCCCTGCACGTTCATATCGATCGTGATGGGGTCTTTAAACTGGGCCAGGGC
>Mack_p1__coassemble_1221_pt1 | contig 12622 bp, 8 predicted proteins | sample Mack_p1__metabat2_high_PE_038 | metagenome-assembled genome bin Mack_p1 | reverse complement strand
ACGTGATTTGTAATCTCGGGGTCGTTGGTTCGAATCCGACAAGAGGCTCAAAAAAACTCCTTTCATCAAAAGATGTTGGGAGTTTTTTTTATTCTATCTGCTTCATAAAGCTCCACACTGACCTCCCGTTCTCCGCATCCGCTGCATAAACCACCCCGGTGGTTTAAGTGATTCACCCGGGTGGTTCAGGTGGCCCACCCGGGTGGTTTATCTGAACCACGACGATGAATCAACAGCAAATGCCCTTATTTACCCTCCAAAAGGGCATAAACACCGCCACTCCAACGCCCCGGCAACTTAAACAAACACACGCATGAAAAGAAACAAAAAAACTGATAGAAAAATCGGGCATAGCTGCCTTATCAGCAACTTGCCCGATTCTTCCACCAAGTTTAATTCAAATGGATTATAATAGTTATTTTTTGCTTATCAGTCCGCTTAACGCTTCATCTTCGGCATCATCTTACCCATCTTGCCTCCAGTAACCATCTTCATCATCTTACGAGTCTGGTCAAACTGCTTCAGCAAGCGGTTCACCTCCTGAATGCTGGTTCCGCTACCCTTAGCGATACGCGTACGGCGAGAACCGTTCAGGATTTCCGGATGAGAACGTTCTTCCGGCGTCATAGAATAGATAATCGCTTCGATGCTCTTGAAAGCATTGTCATCAATGTCAATATCCTTGATAGCCTTACCCACACCCGGAATCATCGATGCCAACTCTTTCAGGTTACCCATCTTCTTGATTTGGGCAATCTGGCTGAGGAAGTCGTTGAAGTCGAACTGGTTCTTGGCAATCTTCTTCTGCAAGCGCTTGGCTTCTTCTTCGTCGTATTGCTCCTGAGCACGTTCTACCAGCGACACGATATCACCCATACCCAAGATACGGTCGGCCATACGGGCGGGGTGGAACTGGTCGATAGCCTCCAGCTTTTCGCCGGTACCCACAAACTTAATCGGCTTGTTGACCACCGTACGGATAGAAAGCGCCGCACCACCACGGGTATCACCATCGAGCTTCGTCAGTACCACGCCGTCGAAATCAAGACGCTCGTTGAATTCCTTGGCAGTATTCACCGCATCCTGACCGGTCATGGAGTCGACCACAAACAAAATTTCGCTCGGATTGATAGCTTCCTTGATAGCAGCAATCTCGTTCATCATCTGCTCGTCAACAGCCAGACGACCGGCTGTATCGACAATCACCAAGTCGTATCCCTTAGCTTTAGCCTCCTGAATAGCGTGCTGAGCAATCAATACCGGGTTCTTGCTGTCGAGTTCGCAATACATCGGCACATCAATCTGCTCGGCCAGCACACGCAACTGTTCGATAGCGGCCGGACGATACACGTCGCAGGCAACCAGCAACGGCTTGCGATTCTTCTTGGTTTTCAGCATGCGAGCCAGCTTACCGGAGAAAGTCGTTTTACCAGAACCCTGCAAACCCGACATCAGGATAACAGCCGGACGACCGTCGATATTGATGTCAGCTGTTTCACCACCCATCAGGCTGGTCAACTCGTCGTGCACAATCTTCACCATCAACTGGCTGGGTTTCACCGCTGTAAGCACATTCTGACCGATTGCTTTTTCCTTCACAGTATCGGTGAAGCTCTTAGCCACTTTATAGTTTACGTCGGCATCGAGAAGTGCCTTACGAACATCTTTCAGCGTCTCCGCCACGTTGATTTCGGTGATTTTACCCTCACCTTTCAGAATCTTGAATGACCGTTCTAGTCTTTCACTTAAATTATCGAACATAGTTATTTATTTACATATTAATACTTTGAGCCTGCAAATGTACGAAATTCTCTTGTATTTTATATCTTTTTATTCTGCCATTTTGCTTTTTTGAAATAAATATAACTCGTAAGCAGCAGCAGGGTATAGTACAGAATCTCAATCGTAAAGCAAATTTCCACCGGCGCCTTGATAATCATGCCGATAAAAATGATGTACGAACCGTAGATGGCAATCGTAATGGTTTCGAGCAGCAGCGCAGCCTGCGTATTGCCCGTACCGGATATGCCGTTGAACACCACATTCGCCACCGAAGCAATCAGCATGGCGATGCAAATGACATGCACCGAAGAGATGGAGTCGGCCACCAGGACAGGATCACTGGTATATACCGACAGCAGAAGCTGCGGATACAAAGCCGTAACGGCCACCATCCCCAGCATGATGAAAAACGAGAAACGGGCAATTTTGTTGATGAGCGGTATCACATGATGCACACCTCCCGCCCCAATGACATTGCTCACCAGGCTGTTGGCCGTAGTGGCCAAGGAGTTGACCGGAATCAGCATCACCACATAGATGCTCCGCACGATATTGGCAATGGCCAGCTCGCGCTGTCCGAGGCGTTCGATAGCCACGAAAAAGACAAACCACGTACCCATGGAAAGGAAATACTGCATCATCGTGAAGCAGGAAATGCTCAGGATGCGCATCAGCAGAGCCGAGTCGAACGTATGGATGCGGTTCAGTCCGTATTTCTTCAAATCAACCGTGAAATAGGTGTAGATGAGGAAGAAAAGAATGGAAGAAGCCTCAGCCAGCACAGAAGCAATGGCTGCACCCTTGACTCCCATCTCCGGAAATCCCCATTTACCGAAAATCAACACATAGTCGAGCACCACATTTGTGAGCGCCATCACCACAGCATTGATGGTCAACACCTTGGTACGGGTGATGCCGATATACAAGGCACGGAACATGACATTGACAAAGGAGAAGAAAAAGCCGTAGATGCGCCAGTCGAGAAAGACCATCGTTTCGTCATAAATGGCCTCTGAAGAGACAAGCAGCCTCATGATACTTCCTCCGAATGCCTTGGTCAGACCAAAGAGCAACAGCGCCATGAAAGACAGAAACATCACACCCTGCATCATCACCGGACCCACATCCGTGTAGCGCCCTTCCCCATTGCGGCGGGCAATCACGATCTGCGAACCGGTGCTGAATCCGAACGCAATGGTAAAGATACAGATATAAAACAGTCCACCCATAGCAGAAGCCCCCAAGGCCACCTCATTGACGTGGCCCAGGAAAGCTGTATCGGTAACATTGATTACATTTTGTGCCAGCAAGCTCAACAGTATCGGATAACTGACACTCCAGATTTGTTTGTTGGTATACATAAATCGTTATTTTCTTGGTCTATATTCCCTTACACAGGGTCCTTCATGATGAGGATACCCCGGTGCATGCTGCCGGCTGCGCGCATCGGTATCCACCTTCAGGCTGCGGTAATCATCCTTGGAGCGAACGATATAGTCATCCAGCATCGCCCGGTGTTCGGCCAGAATCTTGGCGTATTTCGGATTTTTGGCCAGGTTGACCTTTTCACCCGGATCCTTCTTCATGTCGTAAAGTTCCTCCCCGTTGCCTTCCAGATAATGCGTGTACTTATATCTCGGTCCGCGCACCATACGCCCCGGAGTCGTGATATATCCATACTCTGTGTGCCATTCAGACACGACATACGGATGCGTCTTCTCCTGCTTATCGCCCTTCAAAGTAGGCGCCAGGCTGATACCGGCTTTATCGGTCGGCGTTGCAATGCCCGCCAGGTCACACAGCGTAGGCAGCAGATCGATGGTAGGCTGGGTCAGAAACTGGTCTACCGGCTTTTTCTGCTGCTTGATGCCCGGTCCGGCAAAGATAAACGGAATGTTGGTCATCTCATCATAGAAACTGATATGCTTGGTCACCATGCGGTGTGATGCCATACCGTCGCCATGATCGGCCATAAAGACAATAATCGTATTCTTGCCCGCAGGAGTGGAATAGAGCGCATCGAGCACCTGCGTAATCTGCTTGGACACCATCTTGGTGTAGTGCTGGAAAGCAGCGATATACTGCCGATACTGCTCGTCTGTCCAATGAGAAGCCTGCGTCATGCGGCGATGTGTACAGCAGATATACTGCACCGGCACCGGCACATTGCTCCAGTCTTCCACATCAAAGTTGTCCGGCAAGGGCGGCAACTCTCCCTTGAACGACAGCGCCTGTTTGCCCTCGTTGGCTCCCACAAAGCCGCAGATGTTGTGAGGATTCTGAAAATCGGCCACACAGATAAACGGCTGCTGCGGCGGATTGCTCAGATAAGCCACGGCATCTTCACACGTGCCCACATCAAGGAAGCTGTCGTTGTTGACCGGAAATTCCGGATCGGTAAACGGCTTGGCCACGGGTTCTTTATGTTTAAATCCTCTCAGTGCACCCATATCGTGCGTCTTTCCGAAATGCACTGCATCATAGCCATTCTCCGAAAAGACACTTCCCAAAGTAGGGACATGGCTGGGCAGCGGCTGGTTGGTGGGTTCCGCAGAGTTGGAACGCACGTTTGTCTGGTGAGGCATCAAGCCGCTCCACAAAGCTGCACGCGACGGCTGACTCAGCGGACATCCTACATACGCATTGGAAAAAACGACTCCCCTGGAAGCCACTTCATCAATCGGGTCGGTACAACCTTTTGTATGTCCGTATGCTCCGACCACGCGCTGTGTGAGATGGTCACATTGAATAATCAGAAAGTTCGGCTTTTCTTGTGCCTGGACTGCTACACCACAAAAGGCCAGCCCCATGAAAGGATAAAAGGTTTTCATGTTACGATAGAATAAAGTAAAGTTAATTTGGAGCAAAAATAAGAAAAAAAAGGGAGGAAGTGAAAAGCTGATGTCCGTTTGAACGATAATGAAAGCAATTTCCACAAAAATAAAACAAACGGTGCACCAACCGCTTTCAGAAGACGCGACTGATGCACCGTTAATTTTATCTATCATACAATCTGGATCAATTACACAAACGTATATCTCAGCAGATTGCTTATAAAGAATCCAGGTTCTTTTATGAATTCATGATCGTCATGAGTTCAGGTTCTTTTAAGAATTCATGCTCATCAAGAATTCATCATTATCTTTCGTCTTTTCCAGACGGTCTTTCACGAAATCCATCGCCTCAATAGGATTCATATCGGCCAAGTACTTACGCAGAATCCACATACGGTCGAGCGTAGTCTTGTCGAGCAGCAAGTCGTCCCGGCGTGTGCTGGAAGCAGTGATGTTGACAGCAGGGAAGATACGTTTGTTGGACAGGTTGCGGTCGAGCTGCAACTCCATGTTACCCGTACCCTTGAATTCTTCAAAGATAACCTCATCCATCTTCGAACCTGTATCAATCAAAGCTGTCGCAATGATAGTGAGCGACCCGCCGTTCTCAATGTTACGTGCCGCACCGAAGAAACGCTTGGGCTTGTGCAGTGCATTGGCATCCACACCACCCGAAAGCACCTTGCCGGAAGCCGGAGAAACGGTGTTGTATGCACGGGCCAGACGCGTAATAGAGTCGAGGAAAATCACCACATCGTGTCCACATTCCACCAGACGTTTGGCTTTTTCCAACACAATGCCGGCAATCTTCACATGGCGCTCAGCCGGTTCGTCGAACGTAGAAGCAATCACTTCAGCATTCACACTGCGAGCCATGTCGGTTACTTCCTCCGGACGTTCATCAATCAAAAGCATAATCATATACACTTCCGGATGGTTGGCTGCAATGGCATTGGCAATATCCTTCATCAAAATCGTCTTACCGGTCTTGGGCTGAGCCACGATCAGCGCACGCTGACCTTTACCGATAGGAGCAAAGAGGTCGACAATACGGACAGACAAGTTGTCTGAATAACCGCCTTTGCAGAGTTTGAATTTCTCATCCGGGAACAAAGGAGTGAGATGTTCGAAAGGAACGCGGTCGCGCACAAAAGCTGCATCACGGCCGTTGATTTTAGAAACCTTTACGAGCGGGAAATACTTTTCGCCTTCCTTCGGCGGACGGATAACACCTTCTACCACATCCCCTGTCTTCAAGCCGAACAGCTTGATTTGCGACTGAGACACATAGATATCATCGGGAGAAGAAAGGTAGTTGTAATCAGAAGAACGCAAGAATCCATATCCATCCTGCATGATTTCCAACACACCTACGCCGCTGAGGATATCGTCAAACTCATAAGCCTTTTCACGCTCGGGAGCTCTGCGTTCCTGTTGAACGGGCGCATTATCACCGCCATTGTTCGACGGATTATTGTTATTGTTGTTGTTATTGTTATTATTATTGTTGCGTGTCATCACCGAACGCTGCTGGTTCTGGCTGTTATTCCGCTGGAAATTGGAGTTGTTGTTATTGTTGCTGCCGTTGTTGTTATTATTATTGTTATTATTGTTATTATTGTTGTTATTGTTGCTGGCAGCGTTGTTGTTATTGTTGTCGCGCGGACGCACAATGCGCGGACGAGGCTGATGAGCCGGTTGCTGAGATTGAGAAGCAACGCCGTTATTGGGATTTACAGGTTCCACCTTGGTAGCTTCAAACTTACCAAAAAGTTCTGAAGGAAGTTCCACTTTTTCTGAAGGTAAGTCCTCGATAGGAATAAATTCATTGTCATTCATTGCAGCCAGAAGTGCATTTTCATCATCGGCTACCCGTGTCTCTTTTTTCTTTTTGTCTGCAGCTGCCGGAACAGATTCTTCCGACTGGCTTGCAGCCGCTTTTCTTTCCGCATTCTTGGCAGCGGGTTCAGCCCCTCTTTGGGGAGCAGCCTCATTTACAGCCTCATCTGCAGTTCCCTCCTGAACTGCCGGTTTGCCGTTTTCGGTCTCTTTCTTTGCCGAAGCAGTCTTGCGCGGGCGTCCCACCTTGCGCTTCGGAGCAGCCTCCTCGTCAGAGCCGGCAGCTCCCTCCTTTGTTTCTACTTTCGATTCCTGTTTAGCCTTTGCCGGAGCAGCAGTCTCTTTAGCAGCCTCTCCCTCTTTCACAGCAGGAGCCGCTTTCTCTTCTTTCTTGGCAGAAGTAGTGCGAGAGCGCTTCTTTTTGTCTTCCTTTCTTTCTTCTTTCAGTTTTTCTGCAGCCACTTTCTTGGTAGCTCCTACAATTGCCTGTTCGTCGAGTATCTTGTAGACAAGGTCTTCCTTCTTAAAGGAGTCTGCCTTTTTGATACCCAACTCTTTGGCTATAGATTGAAGTTCCGACAATTCTTTGTCGTTTAGTTGAATGATATTATACATATAATATGGTAAGTTATTAATTTTTTAGCAGAATTCGGGCTATCTGATTACAGCCTATAGCTACTACTTTATGCGAGCTAATTCTATTTCTTTTAATATGAATATGGGGTATGTTACGTTGAACTGTAGAATGTATCAACGGCGGCAAAGATAATGTTTTTTTTTATGGTTTCATAAACAATCAATCATTTTTTTCCATTCAAAAGCGTATCTTTGCTTCATTAAAGAAAAAGATTATGACTATTAATGAAGCTTATGTGATTTATTTCTCGCCTACACATACTTCTAAACAAGTTGCAGAGGCGATTGTTCGGGGAACTGGCATAAAAAAAGTAACCCCCATCGATATTACCCGTCAAGCAGCAGCCGACCTGGTGATTCCGGCAACGGCACTCACCCTCATTGCTGTTCCGGTCTACGGTGGACACGTAGCACCGCTGGCTATGAACCGCTTACAGTCTATCAAAGGAACCGATTCGCCCACGGTGCTGACGGTAGTTTACGGCAACCGTGCTTATGAAAAAGCACTGATGGAACTGGATGCGTGGGCTGTGAAACAGGGTCTGAAAGTCATTGCAGGAGCCACCTTTATCGGCGAACACTCCTACAGCAACGAGTCGTACCCCATCGCCGCCGGACGTCCCGACAGCCACGACCTCGATTTGGCCCAAACATTCGGAGCGCAGATACAAGAAAAAATAGAAAAAGCAACGCAGGCCGACCACCTGTATGCCGTTGATGTGCGTGCCATCCATCGCCCCAAACAACCTTTCTTCCCCTTGTTCCGCTTCTTGGGAAAGGTGATCAAGCTACGGAAAAGCGGCACTCCCCTGCCCCGTGCCCCGTGGATAAGAGACGAAGAAGCCTGTACGCATTGCGGAGCGTGTGCTAAAGCCTGTCCCGCCGGTGCCATCACCTTGGGAGACGAACTGCATACTGACGAAAGCAAGTGTATCAAGTGCTGCGCCTGCGTGAAGATCTGCCCACAAAAAGACAGAGTATACGACACCCCCTTTGCAGCCTTGCTGGCCGATTGTTTCAAAAAACAGAAAGAACCTCAGACACTTCTGTAGCAGATAATTACATATAAAAAAACAGCACATCTGCAGCAGACAGTTGCCGGTGTATCCATGATGGATCTTCAGACAATTTCATAAATCACCACCCGCCGGGTGTTTTCATCTATCCGGAAGCGATTGTCTGTTCGCTCGCCCACCAGCCACGCTATGCGGTTGCCGCAACACAGCACCCACTGCTGTTCTTTTTGGCTGAGTGAAAATTTACGGTCGGTCAGATAATCGCTTACTTTTTTCCTGCCTCTCATGCCGAAGGGCACAAACACATCGCCGGTCTGCCACTTCCGGCAACACACCTCTCCCTCCAGTTTGTCCGCATCAAAGCAAGCCACATTCTTCTGACGCGGAATCTGGAAGTCGGCCGTATACGCCCGCTCTTCCCTCCGCAACCGGAAAGGCGGCTCTTCAGCCCCATCTGCCGGCAGCGGTTCCACCAGCAAACAATCCCGGTCTCGGACTACCCGCCAGTTCCGGCTACAGAAAAACTTGCCCGGCTGTCCGGCTACAGAACGGAAAACATCCTTTATCTGCGCCGAGTTAAAGCCCAGCGGATGCAGCACTTCAAACAAAAAAGCCTCCGGTGCCGGCTCCTTCAGCAACTCGGCTATCCGTATCCCCTTCTCCGTCATCATGCGCGCCTTGGCTTCCTCCATATACCTATTATATATAGCAAAGACATCACCGAGATAATTGCTCGTTTCCATCAGCCCTTTCTTCACCGAAGGATTCACCGTCTGCATGAGCGGAAGAAGATGCAGACGAATCTTATTGCGCGTAAACTCATCCTCCAGATTGGTGCTGTCGGTCACATAATCCTGACCGATTGCCTGGAGATAATGCAGGATTTCCTCCCGGCTGACACACAGCAGCGGACGCACGATACACCCGTTGCGCGGACGGATACCCAGCAATCCGGCTATGCCCGTGCCCCGAATCAGGTTCAGCAGCAGCGTCTCCACACTGTCGTCTTGATGATGGGCCACAGCCACTACTTCGGCCCCGACCTCCTGCCTCAGCTGCTCAAACCAATCGTAGCGCAACGCTCTGGCAGCCATTTCAATTGATACATGATGGGTGGCTGCATACCCGGCAGTGTCGAAATCCACTGTATGAAGACAAACGCCCAACCGCTGACACAAACCACGCACAAAGCGCTCATCCCTGTCGGATTCTTCACCGCGCAGATGAAAATTACAATGCGCCGCCTCCAGAGAATAACCGGCCCGATGCAGCACACACAACAAAGCCACCGAATCAGCTCCACCACTCAAAGCCACCAGCACTTTCGCATCGGGCTGCAACAGCTGCTCCTTTTCTATAAATTGTTTTACTCGCTCTTCCATTTGATTCTATAAAAAACGCTACCGTTCTCCGTTACAACGATGCTTTCCTTTTCCCATGCAAAAAAATCCATTGCAATCCTTCATACAACAACATCCGCTGCACCCTCACATGCAAAAAGAATAGCATCCCATCCTGCAAAGATAATCTTTTCTCCCCGTATCTGGCAGTTTCTTGATTTTTCCCGTTTCCCGATCCGTTATTTAAAAACAATCTAAATAATTTGCATGCTAAAAAGTTATGAATTATATTTGCCAAAAATTTTGAATAGTATGCGTTTGTCCGAATTGAAAACAGGCGAAAAGGGTGTCATTGTAAAGGTATTAGGACACGGAGGATTTCGTAAACGGATTGTGGAGATGGGGTTCATCAAAGGTAAAACAGTAGAAGTTTTACTGAACGCTCCGCTAAGAGACCCCATCAAATATAAAGTAGTGGGATATGAAATTTCCCTTCGCCGCCAAGAAGCTGAGATGATAGAGGTAGTCAGTGAAGAAGAAGCCAAGAAACTGACCGAACAGACCGTTTACCACGAAGGCCTGCCCGAAGACATCTCGGTGAATGAAGAGCAAATGAAGCGTCTGGCTAAAGGCAAACGACGTACCATCAATGTGGCCTTGGTAGGAAATCCTAACTGCGGCAAGACATCGCTGTTCAACCTCGCATCGGGGGCTCACGAGCATGTGGGCAACTACAGCGGAGTGACGGTAGATGCCAAAGAAGGGTATTTCGATTTCGAAGGCTACCACTTCAAGATTGTCGACCTGCCGGGCACCTATTCTCTCTCGGCTTATACGCCCGAAGAAATATACGTACGCCGCCACATCATCAACGAAACACCCGACGTGATTATCAACGTGGTGGACTCTTCCAACCTGGAACGCAACCTGTATCTCACCACACAGCTCATCGATATGAATGTGCGCATGGTGGTGGCACTCAATATCTACGACGAACTGGAGGCCAGCGGAAACACCCTGGACCACAAGCTGCTGAGCAAGCTCTTCGGGGTGCCGATGATTCCCACGGTGACCCGGAGCAACCGCGGACTGGACACGCTGTTTCATGTGGTTATCAATCTCTACGAAGGGGTCGACTTCTTCGACCGCGACGGACGGATGAATCCGGAAGTGCTGAAAGACCTCACCGAATGGCACGAATCGCTGGAAAGCCGCAAGCACCACGAGGAGGAGCACATGGAAGACTATGTGCGTGAACACAAGCAGACAGCTCGTGTGTTCCGCCACATCCACATCAATCACGGCCCCGACCTTGAAAAGGCAATCGACGCCGTGAAGGAGGAAGTGTCGAAAAACGAAACCATCCGCCACAAATACTCCACCCGGTTCCTGTCGATCAAACTGCTGGAGAACGATACAGACATTGCCCGCTTTGTGCAGACACTGCCCAATGCCGAAGCCATCTTCAGCATCCGCGACAAGATGTCCCGGCGCATCCACGACACACTCGGCGAAGACTGCGAATCGGTCATCACCGATGCCAAATACGGCTTCATCAGCGGAGCCCTGAAAGAGACCTTCACGGACAATCACATGGAGCAGGAACAGACAACCAAGGTGCTGGATGCCATTGTGACACACCGCATCTGGGGCTACCCCATCTTCTTCCTCTTCATGTATCTCATGTTTGAGGGCACCTTCGTGCTGGGAGAATACCCGATGCAGGGCATTGAATGGCTGGTGGAACAAATCGGCAATCTGGTGCACAGCAACATGCCCGAAGGTCCGCTGAAGGACATGATTGTTGACGGTATCATCGGCGGTGTGGGCGGAGTCATCGTGTTCCTCCCCAACATCCTGATACTCTACTTCTGCATCTCACTGATGGAAGACTCCGGCTACATGGCCAGAGCCGCCTTCATCATGGATAAAATCATGCATAAGATGGGATTGCACGGCAAATCGTTCATCCCGCTGATTATGGGCTTCGGATGCAACGTGCCAGCCATCATGGCTTCGCGCACCATCGAAAACAGGAAAAGCCGCCTCATCACCATGCTGGTGAACCCGCTGATGTCCTGCAGCGCACGTCTGCCCATTTATCTGCTGCTGGTAGGAGCCTTCTTTCCCCACAACGCCAGCCTCGTGCTGCTGATTATCTACGCCACGGGCATCCTTCTGGCTGTGCTGCTGGCAAGGCTGTTCAGTAAATTTCTGGTCAAAGGAGACGACACACCGTTTGTCATGGAACTTCCCCCCTACCGGATGCCGACAGCCAAATCCATCTTCCGCCACACGTGGGAGAAAGGCGTGCAGTATCTGAAAAAGATGGGCGGCGTCATCATGATAGCCTCTATCCTCATCTGGTTCCTGGGCTATTATCCCCGCCACGACGGCTATCAGACGGTGGCCGAACAGCAGGAGAACTCATACATCGGACAGCTGGGCAGGGCCGTTGAGCCAGCCATTGCCCCCCTTGGGTTCGACTGGAAACTGGGCATCGGACTCATTTCAGGAGTAGGAGCCAAAGAACTGGTGGTAAGCACCCTCGGCGTGCTCTATACCAACGATCCGGATGCCAGCGAAGCCAGCCTGGCCGAACGCATCCCCATCACTCCCTTGGTGGCCTTCTGCTACATGCTCTTTGCTTTGATTTATTTCCCCTGCGTGGCCACCCTTGCAGCCATCAAGCAAGAGTCGGGCAGCTGGAAGTGGGCGCTGTTCACGGCCTGCTACACCACCGCACTGGCATGGCTGGTGGCCTTCACCGTTTATCAGATAGGAGGACTGCTGCTATGAGCAACTGGCAAGAATGGGTGGTAGGCATTGCCATAGCCCTTTGCCTGGGGCGTGTGCTGTATGGAATCTATCTTTTTTTCTATCGGGCAGAAAAAAAGGAGAATCCTTGCGAAAGCTGCGTAAGTGGCTGTGAATTAAAGACTATGATGATTCAAAAGCAAAACAAATGCAGAGAAAATCAACACCGAGAAAAGAAAAATGAAGAAAAAGTGAAGAAAAAATGCTGCAAATAGTTGGAGATTTAAAAAATTGTTGTACCTTTGCAACCGCAATCGAGAAACAACGGTTCCTTGGATGAGTGGCTTAGTCAGCGGTCTGCAAAACCGTGTACGGCGGTTCGAATCCGCCAGGAACCTCCAAATAGCAAAAAAGCTCT
>Mack_p1__coassemble_1027_pt1 | contig 14539 bp, 8 predicted proteins | sample Mack_p1__metabat2_high_PE_038 | metagenome-assembled genome bin Mack_p1 | reverse complement strand
ACTTGCATTAATGCTTCTGAATCAAATTCTTTCTCCCCTTTCAAACCCCTTCAAATCCTTATATATGAGAAAATAGTTTTGAAGCTATAATGAGCACCTTACATACATATATATATATGGTGCAAGCTTCAAATCAACAAAATATAATAATCCGGGTTAACTCTAATTTCAGATGATGGTCCTTGAATTTCTCTAATTCAAGGACTTTTTTTATTTAAAACCTAAACATAATTGGAACTGTATAGTATACGCGTACAGGAACGCCACGCTGCATACCCAGTTTCCATTTAGGCATGGAGTTAACCACATCAGTGCTCCTTCTAAATTACCGATAACCATTTGCGGTAACCAATCATAACGTCACATGATTCAACATGTCTATGACAGAAGCAATCGTCTTACTCCACTCCTATTTCATCTACAAAGATAAAAGCAGGGCGACCTTTTCCCCAGTGCCAAGCAGGAATATGATACTCCGGTGACACAATCCACTTTACATAACGTGCCTCTACAGGCTCGAAAGTCAGTTCATGAACATAAGCCCCGTTTTTATCCTCCTTAGTCACAGCCGGATATTCAGCCGATTTCACTTCGCGGAAATGCTCACCATCCTCAGACACAAGAATAGAAAAACGGCGTGCATCCAGAATTTCCTCACCGATTTCCACATAGTTGCGTACCCAAGCCTTTTCAATCGGAGTCTTTTCTTTTAAATCAACAACAACTTCCAAATCGTTCCGATAGAACGCAATCCAACGACCCGTACGATAATTCAGCGTACCCGACAAGCCATCTACCAAGGTGTTCACCCCTCCAAACTGATATTTCTCATTGACCGGTTGTAGCAGGCGCACCGGTTTGGCTGTTGCTTTATTGAAAGCAATACGCTCACTCAACACACTGCTCTTGCCAACCGGACGCACAGCGACAGCTTTCAGAAGAGCAGACGATTTCAATGACAAGGTATCCTCATACAAGGAAGATTTATCATCCGGTTCGCTGCCATCAAGCGTATAATAAACGGGAGCTCCGTCAAAAGTAGAAAGAACCACATTGACTGTAGTAGCTACAGTATCAATTTGATAATGGGCAGTGACATCATACACATGCTGAGCAAAATTATATTTTTGCAAAGCATACATATCCAGTAAACGAGGCAGACGCTTCAAAAAGTCTGCATAGTTTTTCTGAGCAGGCTGCACCCATTGCACTTCGGCCAAAGCCGCCATACGGGGCAACTCCATGTACTCCACATGGCGATAAGTAGGAACATATTCAGTCCATAAATTAGCTTGCACGCCTAAAATATGTCTGGATTCGTCAGCAGTAAGTTCCTCTGGAACAGGTTCGAAACTATACACCTTTTCCACCGGCACATACCCGCCGATAGCCAAAGGCTCATGCGTAGTATCCAGCGTCTGATAATAATCAAAATACAAGAATGAAGTAGGAGTCATAATAGCATCATGCCCTTGACGAGCAGCTTCCACTGCCCCTTCAATTCCCCTCCACGACATAACCGTGGCATCAGGTGCAAGTCCCCCTTCAAGAGTTTCATCCCAACCAATCATCCGTTTACCTGCCTTATTCAGAAAGGCTGCAGCCCGACGAATCACATAACTCTGCAAGCGTTGCTCAGCGGTATGATGTTTATCCGCATGCAGTCCCAGTTCACGGATACGCTTCTGACACTTCGGACATTTCGCCCAGCGAACTTTCGGACATTCATCCCCGCCAATGTGAACATATTCAGAAGGGAAAAGTTCGACAACCTCACCCAATACATCTTCCATAAACGCATAAACGGAATCGTTACCGGCACAAAGCACATCTTCAGACACGCCCCATTGTTTCCACACCTCATAAGGGCCGCCTGTACAACCCAAATACGGATAAGCTGCCAAGGCTGCCTGCATGTGCCCCGGCAAATCAATTTCAGGAATAATATTCACATAGCGTTGTGCAGCATACTTCACCAAATCCTTGATTTCATCTTGAGAATAAAAGCCGCCATAACGTTCGTTTACATACGTGCCGCTATTACGGCCCACCACAGTCCCCTCACGCCAAGCACCTACCTTAGTAAGCTCAGGACGAGACTTGATTTCAATACGCCATCCCTGATCATCGGTGAGATGCCAGTGGAACACATTAATGTTGTGTAAAGCCAACATATCAATATAGCGTTTGATGGAATCCACCGTAAAGAAATGACGAGAAACATCGAGATGAGCGCCCCGATAAGGAAAACGAGGAGCATCCTTTACAGAAACAAGCGGAACAGAAACCGTTGCATTTCCATCACAAATCGGCAAAGCCTTACGTAGTGTCTGTATTCCATAGAACACCCCACTGCCAGCTGCACCCTGAATATCGATACGTTGAGAACTTACAGTCAGAGAATAAGCTTCCGGATTATCCCCAGACAATCCTTTGGAGAGAGCAATCACAGACTGAGAAGATCCATCAGCCTTTACCTGCAACTGCATACCAGTCTTTTGAGCAACAAAATCAGCCAGCAGAGCGGCATTCCGTTTCAACTCCTCATCGTTTTCCGGATAAGCAATCAGTGTTTTTTCCGACAGCCAAAAAGCACCGTTTCCAGTAGAATCAATCTGTTGAGGTAAGGGAACCACATGAAAATCAGCCCGCTTTTCCTGCTGAGACGAACAAGCCGTAAAAAGAAAAAGGAGCCCTGATAAAATAAAAGGCAATTGTTTAGTCATACGCATAAGCATCAGAATAAAATAAAATCACCTCCGCCGCACAAAGCAACGGAGGTGACACAAAATGAATGAATTAATGTTTATTTATCATTAGGATGTGCAAAGTTATATACTTTTCCACTCCATGAAGGCTTTTTATCTCCGAAGTCAATATCATTACCGTTTGACGTATGATCTTTCAGCACAGTACCTTCACCTTCATCGCATGGCCAATAGCCAACCAAGCCGTCGGAATTACCCGGCAACTGACGAGACATACCGTCTTTAATGGCATTTTTAGTCAGCGCCTTATTCCATAAACGGATTTGTGTAAGCTCGATTTCCATTTGCCAACCGAAAGAAGAACAGAATGAAAGCGTCTTGAAAATGAAGTTCTTGCTCACTTCCTTCGTTACATCCACTTCACCGTCTTTATACAGAGTCAGCGTTTTACCGTCATAAGTATAAACGATGTGATACCAAGTGTCCGGATACCAGAATTCAGAACTATCCATGTAAGGACCATCCAGCTGACATTGCAGTGTAGGACCTGTCTTTTTCACACCATCAGCCCAGTAACGAAGCAACACACTTTCTGTACCGCTCAAATGAATCGGAGCTGAGTTATCGCCGAAAATCTGTGCTCTTTTGGGTCTGTACGGGTCACCGGCAGCCGTACCAAACCACGGTTCAGTAGGTTGACCAGTCTTATTGTTCACCTTCAACCAGAACTCAAACGACCAAGTAGGTGCAGCAATATCACCTTTAAAATTGAACGTATGAGAATTGCGAGCAGACAGCACCACACTCTTTTGCTTCAGCGGAGAAGACAGCAACAGCAACAGCTTATTACCATTACCTGTAGCCTGTGCCCCTACAACCGAAGAAATGCGAACAGGAATAGCAAACTGTTCCTGGTTAGGAGTAGTAAAAGGCTTGATAGACATCGTCAGACTCGGAGCACTCACCTGGCCAGCTGCGATAACAGCTTCCATCTGAGGCATGTCAATATACTTAGCCGGCAACATCTGGTAAGCTGTAGAGTTTTTCGCATTGTATGCATCAATCATCGTTGTATCAAACTCCAGCTTCACCTGTACATCCTGAGATGCAGGACGCTGCATACGAACAGTAAATGTACGGTTCACGTTAGCCTCATCTACCATTTGAAGTTCCACCTGCTGGACATAATTATCCATTGGGCTGGCTTCAGCGATGTAGACGCCATTTTCGATTTCAGAATATTCAGCATCGTTACACGCACCTACAAAGAATGAAAGTGCGCCCAATGCCAAAGAAGAAAAATATTTTAATTTCATAATGACTTTAAATATTAACAGTAATCAATTTATTTTTGAGCAGGATTCAAAGTCTGAATCACCTCACGAATGAAAAAATAGTCATTTACCGGACGGCAAAGGTCAAAACGGTAAGCACCTACACCACCGATACGGGCATCAATATTAGGACGATAATACATAGCCATACCTCTCAGCGAATAAGTTACCACACCATCACGGGTCGTAAATCTCGGACCACCGTCATTTTTATGACGCTCAAAATCCTCACACCAAATAGTCTTCTTCAAGATATTCGCTTCTTTTTCAGCAGCATCTGCTCCCGGAGTGACTGATGAGAATTTATTAATAAGTTTCTGGAAACGACCATCCAAATCAGAATCACCATGACAATAGTAAGCCTGGATTGTGTAATAATCCAACAACGGGCCCGATTCTGCATTCAGCGTTTGCGGTTCACCATCCACCATCAAAATACGTCCAGTTCCTGATTTAGGACCTAAATCCTTAGACAACTCGTCCAATAAGATATGCATATGATTGGCATTACTTGAGATATTGCCACCATAACCATAATTCGGTTCGTAGTCAATGTCGAAGCCATCATAATTATATTTATTGATAGAATCCACAATCACACGGGCATATTTACGGATCGCTTTCTCTTTACCTTCAGCAGAAGTGTCACCATACTGACCATACCATCCCCAATACGCAGCCAACGCTTCTTCTCGGGAATCATATTTCACCCCGTCCACAATGAAATCTTTTTCTACAGAAGCCGGAGTCACACTACGGCCTATATCTGTGATGTGCTGGCAATACAAAATACGCGTGCCCTTCACCTCACGAACTTCTTTCAAGTCACTCAGTTTGGCTTCAGTCAAGTCGAAAGAACCTCCCCACAAAGAAACAATATCCATAGAGTCGGGCATACCACGCAACATATTATACATGTTATCCCCCTCACCGGTCCAACCGCTGAACCATCCAAACATCACCGGATGGTCCGACTTCTTATAAGCACGCAACTGCTCATAATAAGCTTCTCCCTTATTACTGTAAGGCTCTTCAAATTTATTTTCAACTTCTGTCCAGTCACTGCACTGAGTAAACATCATCGTTCCCAGCACAGCACCTGCTACATATAATAATCCTTTCATAGTTGTAATCTACCAATTAAAATTAATACTTTTCGTTTTCTTTCATAGCCCACCACAAGTCGGCACCGTTAGAGTCCACACCTCCGCGAACCATCTTCACGGCCGCCTCTACGTTCACCTTATTCGTATTATACTCAGACTGAGCAAACTGAATACGGCGTTGACCACGAGCAATCGTACAACTTTGGTTAGCAGAATGGTGAGCAGGGAAAATCTGCGGGTAACCCGTGCGGCGATAATCAGCCCAACCCATCATCGGATCCAAGAAACAAGCAATCCATTTTTGAGTCAAAATACGCTCCAGTTTTTGAGCCTCAGTAGCTTTCTCATCCCATTTAATGGTTACCGTTGACTTGTTGATATAATCATCATTGCTCTTACCCTGCGGATCTGTATAGTTAGCCGGCTTAGATTTATCATCTGCCAAGTATTTATCCAATGCACTTTCCACACCAAATTCCTGGAAGCTCAACTTGATACCTTCTTCATAGAATTTTTGAGCAGTGCCACCCATGTTCCAACCTTTCAAAGCACCTTCAGCGCGAAGGAAAGCAGCTTCAGCCGCATACATCACAGGCTGAGGAGCTTGTTTGTTGGTAGCAATCAACAAACGGCTGTACTTATCATAAATAGCGGGCGACGGTGCAGAAGCTGTACCCGAACGAACACCGATGTAACCGCCTTGGTTGTTTACTTTCTGTTCAGTGAAGTATTTGGCACGACGAGGATCGTTATAACCATTCATATAAGAAACCAAACATGCATTCGCACGAACTTCACCCCAGCCATCCACTACAGAATAGCCGTTCACACCTTGGTTACTGTTTGTTGTATCCCAAGCACTGTCTTCAACCGAAGCCATCACACCGTCTGCCACAGCCTCTTCTGCCTTTTGCTTAGCAAATTCCGGTTCGATGCCTGAAATTCTGATAGCCATACGCAATTTCAGCGTATTGGCAAAACGCAACCACTTACCAGTGTCACCATTAAAGAACTGGTCCACACTTACCAAAGAAGCATACACCTGACCATTGAGCGATTTCAACACGGCAATAGAAGCATCCAGATCGTCAAACATAGCATGCCAAGCAGTCGGTTCATCATCATACGCCACAGCAGTGACACCCTGCTTAATCTGAGTGTAAGGCAACGGACCTTGCAAGCAAGCCACACGCATCATAGCAAACACACGTGTCAGCTGAGCCAGCGCATACACAGTACCCTGCTTGTTAGTCAATGTTTCAATCTTAAACAAGTTCGTCAGAATCTTGCCGTTGAAATCATTGAATGTTGCTTCATTAAAGTTGAACACCGGATTATAATAAGCGAACAGATTTTCACCCTTGTTCCAAGTAGTAGGCGTAGTGACCTGGCCGCTATGACAAGCCCACATCGTATTGTTCATCTGGCAAGCGTTCTGCTGAGAAGAAGCATACACTTCAAACATCTTCGACAGCAAATCAACCGCCGGAACCGTAGTAGGTTCGTACGGATTGGTATTATATTCTTCAAACTTGGATGTACAACTAGCCATCAACAGCATTGCAGCACCCAAACCCATATATTTTACTAGTTTCATATCTTCGAATTATTTAAAATTGAAATTTCACATTGAAACCTAAGTTTCTCGTATTTGGCAACATGTAAGCATCAAATCCCTGATAGAAGTTAGAACCTGCCGAAGTTGTCAATTCCGGATCGAAAGGTGCTTTACAGTAAATCATCCACAAGTTCTTACCTACAAAGCCTACAGTCATAGCCATCTTGTTGTTGAACCACTTCTTAGGAAGCGTATAATTCAAGCTCAATTCACCCAAGCGAACGTTGTTGGCGCTATAAGTATAATAATAGGCATTACCGGCAATCGTTGTATAATATTCTTTCGCATCTACTCTGGACTGGTTAATCAGCACACCGCCAGCATCACGAGCGTCAGCAGTAGCCTTAGACACACCGGCAGCATCCAAGTTAGATTGCGTTTCACTGATAACGATACCACCCAGACGAGCCGTAAATGTCATGCCCAAGTGAAGTCCCTTATAACCGAAACCGAGATTCCAACCCATGTTCACCTTCGGCAAGATAGAACCCAGGTAGTTTTCTTTGTTTTCCACATCCAAACCAGTTTCAGGGTCATTCAGGATATAGCCGTTGATATCACGTTTCAGCACACGGCTAGAATAAACATCACCCATCGAACCGCCTACACGGAGAAGCAGACGAGCATCAGTCTGTCCATACTTAGCCATTTCCAATTCAGGAAGAGTCAGCAACGAACCGTCAAAATAGTTGTAAACCTTATCAGCCAGTTCCTTCACCTCATTGCGGTTCCAAGTCAACGTATAAGAAGTGTTGAAAGAGAAATCCTTCCATTTCTTATCATAACCCACTGCCATTTCGATACCTTCGTTCAAGATGTTACCACTCTGCAAAGGAATAGTAGAATAACCAGAAGTAGAAGACAGACCCGCATTGAATGTCTGGTTGAACGTATTAGAACGGTAATAAGTAAAGTTCAAGCTGAAATCATTGAAGAAACGAGCGTCCAGACCCACTTCCCATGATTTAGTACGTTCCGGTTTCAGTTTCACGTTCGGGTAGCGCGTAGTAGGATTCCAAGATTGAGACTGTTCATCATACGGATAAGTGATACGAGTCATAAAGCGGCTATACGCATTACCTACTTCAGTATACGAACCACGAACTTTCAAGAATGTCACCCAATCCGGCATGTGGAAAGCTTCCGACAAGATAGCAGACATACCGATAGAAGGATAGAAGAAGCACTTATAGTCAGAGAAAGCCAATTTAGAGTCCCAGTCGTTACGGCCAGAAGCAGTCAGATACAGCATTGATTTCCAACCAATTTCAGCATTGACAAACAAAGCTCTTGTATGATCGTGCCATCCAGACTGTTTTGCTTTCCAAGCTTCCTTAAAGTTAATATTATGCACTGCGAAGAAGTTAGGATTCTTCAAACCGCCCGAATAACCGATTGTTTCATACTGAGAATCGTTCAAAGAAGCACCCAAGTTGACATTTACAGACCAGTCATTGAAACGCTTGTTCACCGTACCAATCACGTCGGCATAAATATTCTTGGAACGAGACAAGATATCCGAATAGCTACCTCTGTCACCATTATCCAGTTTACCAGTAGAAGCGTACACTTTTTCAGTGTAACGGTTTTCATAGTTATCCACTTTCACACGTCCCGTCACATCAAACCAGTCGAAAATCTGATACTTCAAAGAAGCATTAATCATATAACGAGTCTTGTGATTTTCACGCAACTGACGGTTTTGAATCCAGTAAGGGTTGGCCAAACCACTGGAAGTATCACCATAAGGCCAGAACTGTTCCATCAAATCATAAGAACTGTTGTAGCGTTCAAACATACGAACGTCATCGAAGTTTTCGCTACGCGGGAAACGGTAAATAGCCGGCAACGGGTTATTGTAATAACCTTGCGAAACCATGTTCTTATCATTCTGGATAATATAGCTTGCACCAGCATCCAACGTCATCTTGTCATTCAAGAAGCTAGTTGTGTTGCGAACAGAGAAGTTATAACGGTTATAACCACTGTTAGGCAAGATATTGGATGTATTGGTTGTAGAAGCAGAGAAGTAAGTCTGGTTCTTCTGATTACCCGTTGACAAAGAAACGTTGTTGATAATATTAGCACCCGTTCTGAAGAAGCCTTCCGGATCATAATTACTGTTGACAATCGGTCCCCAGCTTGAGTTCACACTCGGCAAGTTACCATATTTACTTTGCATCTCCGGCAACATAGTTACCTTAGAGAAAGTAGTATTGTTAGAAACAGTCACGGTTGTTTTATCCTTGGTACCTTTTTTAGTTGTGATCAAAACCACACCGGCAGCAGCAGCATTACCATACAGAGCAGCAGCCGACGGACCTGTCAACATAGAGATTGATTCAATATCTTCCGGGTTGATATCGGCAACACCATCCGTACCCGGCTGAGTACTGAAGATACCGCCACCATCGCCACCGTTCATCATATTAAACATAGGCACACCGTCGATAACATACAAAGCCAAGTTGTTTGAAGAAATAGACTTCACACCACGCATAACCACACGTGAAGCACCACCGGCCGTACTGGATGAATTGATAGTCACACCAGCAACCTTACCATTCAAAGAAGACACGAAGTTGGCATCCTTGATGGTGCTCAGTTCATCACCACTCACCTGTTGTACATTATAAGAAAGAGCTTTTTCAGAACGCTTGATACCCAAAGCAGTTACCACCACTTCTTCCAGCTGTTCGCTGTCTTCCTTCATCACAACTTTGATAGGTGCAGCTGTAGCAGCCACTGTCTGAGTTGAATAACCGATATAACTGATTTCCAACATAGCCCCTTCTGATGCTTCAAGCGTAAAGTTACCATCCAAATCAGTCACAGCGCCATTGGTGGTTCCCTTCACCAACACACTGACACCGATCAACGGTTCGCCCGCTGCATCTACTACATTACCTTTTACAGTAATTACTTTTTTTGATTGAGCCGGAGCATTGACTGCCGTTCTGGCCTTTGACAGTACAATATGTCCATTGGCAAAAGAATAAGTTACCGAAGTACCCTTCAACACACGATTCAGCACTTTAACTACCGATTCATTCTTGGCAGTTACGGATACATCATGAGCATTTTCAACATCAGCGATGTTGTACACTACGGGCGTAGCTGTCTGCCGCCCGATTTCTTCCAAAACTTTAGTTAACGGAGCTTTGGAGAACTCCAAACTTACTCGTTGATTCTGAGCCGACGCCATAATAGACATAGGCACTGATGACATCAAGAGCAGGAAACAAAGGCATTTGCTTTTCAATGATTTCTTCATTTCTTAGCTAGATTTTAAAATTTACATTCAGTTAACAAAAAATGCATTTTTTTATTTGCTGTACACAGATTATACAAACTAACTTAAAAGCATACTAAACAAAAATGAACTTTTTTTTGAAAAAATATATCCAATAACACATAACATAAAAAAGAATGTATTGTTCATAACACATTCTATCGCCATTCTTCAATACTCAAATATTTCAAATAAGTATTATCACCAAATCCAATTATTCATTTTCTATTCAATATTTTATAATACGATTTACTATATAAATTGCTTAGAAGATTGAGACTAAAAAAAAAAGAGTTCGGACATTTCCGAACTCTTTTTAATGATTAATGCTTAATCACTTCTACTTGTGAAAAAACTCATCTCACAAGTAAGAAAGTTTATCTATCAGTCTTGCAAGGGGAAAGTATACAATTCACCACCATTATCGTCAAACACACCTTCTTTAGGAAGGTTCAATTTAGACTTATCTCCATCATAATAACTTGCCCAGTTCCATATCATGGTTTCATCTTCTGTAATTTCTCCTGTTTCCAAATTACGTTTCTTACCATTACATGGATAATACAGCAACAAGCCTTTTTCATCTGGATTCACCATTTTCCATACATACGACTTAACTTGTTGTTGTGAACGGGCCACATCCCAAAATCTGACTTCACGGATAAATTCATTTTTCTTAGAAATCCAAAAACCTACCAAACCATAAGCTCCGTCTCTTATTTCACGATCAGCAACCAAATCACCATTGATATAAATCAGCGTATTTTTACCATCATACACAAATGAAATCATATACCACTTATTGGGTTCAGCAGCAAATCTATCCTTTGCAACGTCAATCTGCGATGAACCAGTTTTAATTTGCAATTGGTTAGGAGAAATTGTAACGTCACCAAAACGTGTATAAATCTCATCATGTGGTCCTGAGTTAGCAATCAGTTTAGTACCGCCAATAGCCATATTATTTGACACATACGCAGAACGCTTAATCATAAATTCAAGTGTCCATTGATTTACCTTAAAGTCATCTGGGAACATCTTATCACTACCAGACTCACCATCAGTCATAGGCATCTTCAACACCTTTGTACGGGTCAATTTTTCCAAGATAACAATACCTTCATCTTCACCAGGAATAACATTTACCCCACCATCAATAATTTTAATGGGTAATGCATAATCACCTTCCATTGAAAATTTGATATCTTTCAGTGTGATTGGTATAGACAATTTAGAAACAGTCGGCTTAAAAGAAAGCGATTCAGGAACAGTGTACATCTCCTTGGGCAACATCAGATAAGAAGTACCATTTTTCTTATTATAAGCCGCCAACTGTTCAGCATTACCTGCTTCAATTGTTACCTCATTCAATGAGTTTTCCTTCAATGATAAGCCAACACGGATATCTTTTATATGATATTCCTCCCCTTCAGAAACGAAAATCTGAACGGGACCTTTTGCATCAATGTATGCACCTTGATCACTCCCAAAATCTTTAGAAGGATCACTATATAGTTCATTCTGACAACTTGTGCACAACAAAGCACCAACAGCCAGCGTAAATAAAAGTCTTTTCATAATATTATTTCTTAATTATTAAGTTCAAATTTACCAGGATATACCTGATTTCCGTAATATAGAGCTGTACGCAACCACTTATACGGAGGATTGTTCGCATAATCATACTCCATATGATAAGTACCGATACCACCGATACGCAAACCGCTAGGCAAATCCATGATAGCATAGTCAAAAATCTGAGCACCCGGTTTATATTGAAATTTAGAGCTATAATACGATGTAGTTCCACCTGTACGCCAGCCTTGTTCAAATTCAACAGTGATAATTGTTTTGCGTTCCCAATCTTTCAGATGCGTATTCTGAATTTTCCCAATAACTTGGCTTTTCGAAGTTTCCCAATAAGCCTGATAAATATAATGATCAATCATCTCAGACGTTTCAGTAGAACAGCAATAAGGCTCACCATCCATAACCAACATTAAATCTTTACCAGTTTCCTGTTCATGGGCTTGGAAACGATCATACAATGTCTTCACAAACCAATACATTTTCTTATTACTGTTGGGAGCAATTGTTCCTATACCAGGACCGGCCAAAGTTCCAGAGTGGCCATAACGAGGCTCATAGTCAATATCAAAGCCGTCCAGATTATATTTAATAATGGTATCCGCAATAGCATTGGCATACGCCTTAGCACCTTCTACAGCATCTCCTTTTCCCAATTCATCAATCCAATACTGCTTCATATCTTTACCTTCCGGAGTAATAGCGGAACCGATATCTTGAATAATCCAACACAGCAAAGCTTTTCCACCTTTTACATCTTGGAAAAATTTCAAATCCGCTTTCTGTTCAGCAGAAAGGTTACCACGGGCACCCCACAAAGAAACAAAGTCTACGCTATCAGGCAAACATTTCAAATAGTTTTGAGGATTGTTACCCTTACCAGTCCAGTTACCAAACCATCCAAATCCTTTTACGTGTGGAGAGGGGCGATATTCTTCACGCAGTTTACGGTAATATTCGCGTTCAGAAGGCATCAAATCCTCCTCACTTTGCGCTTCAATCAAAGGAATAATTCTATTTATGTTTTCATGCTCCGGAAAAGTTTCGCTCTCAATTTCAGTCCAATCAGAACAAGCCGAAAAACCTAATAAAAATAAGCCACAGAGCAAATAATTATAAAATTTCATAGTACAAATATTTTATGTTAAAAAATCATCTTTGAACAGGTCTGTCTGAACGAACCCTCCACAATTTAGTTCCACCTACATCCTGACCCTTAAGCAGTTCAGGAACTTCACTCATATTCGGATTGGTTGTATAATCCTTAGGAGGGAAAATGAAGCGTTCTGGGGTACGAATTGAACCATCCGAACTAATCTTACCTTTGAAATCCTGGAAATTAGCAGCCATATAAGGATATCCGGTTCTTCTATATTCTGTCCATGCTTCGACGGCATTGGGATATAAAGCCAAATACTTTTGAGTCATAATCTGCTGCAACTGTTTTTCTTTACCACTATATGCATCCCATTTAGGAGCCACATTACCATTGGAAATATCAGAACTATAAGGCATATAAGAACCATAGAAATAATTCTTATCGGCACCTCCCCATCCGCCTTTGAGTTTAGCAGTAGTTACGTTACCTTTAGCTAAATACGCGTCAGCATCCGATTCGCTAAGTCCCCATTCTTTCATAGACATCTTCACACCCTGAGCATACAAATCAGCTGGAGATCCGGTAGTCAAATCAAATAAAGCAGCTTCCGCTTTTAAAAAGAAAGTTTCAGAAGCTCTAAACCAAAACAACGGATCATTATTGCCAAACTTAGGACAAGAAGCATATTCTGCAGTGTTTTTTCCAGTATTCATTGGCATAGTGTTGCAAGAAGCTATACAATAATAATCCTCCTTTTCTTCATAAACACCCTTGGTATAATACTTATCCAACCGAGGATCTGCATATCCAGTCAAGTAACTCCAAGCCGTAGCACCCATTCTACATTCTTTGTAATCAACCGTAGCAATAATAGGATTCAGCAAAGGAAAGTTACTGCTATTACCAATTTTTGCCTCATCATCAATTGTTTCAATAACACCTCCATTCATCGGATCAAGTGCTTTTGCAATATATTCCTTCGCCAACTCACTGTCTACAAAATGACATCTAACTGCAATTCTTAACATTAAAGAGTTGGCCAATTTAGTCCACTTAGCTGCGTCACCGCCATACACCATGTCATACTTAGCCATAATCTTCGAAGAAGCTTCATTCAATATCTTACTGCACCGTTCGAGATCATTAAGCATACTACGATAAACAACCTCTTGGCTATCCAACTTCGGACTCAAGTCACCCTTACCTGCATTAGTATATACAATCGGTCCGAAAACATCCGTTGCTCTCAGCCAGCCAGCTACCTTAATGATATCAAACAAAGCCAAGCACTGTTGATCGGTAATATCCTCTGAATCTTTCAGTTTATTATGCACATCAATCCATACTGTAAACAGTTTAGAATACAGAACCTCAAATGCATATTCCATACGATTGGGTTTAAAATCCCAAGTTGCTTCCGTATTGTAATTCCAGTTATTATTCATACCAAAATAACCGATAAAATTTCCAGAAGACATAATATCAGATACACCCAAGTCATTACCCGGACCAGTAGTTTGTGAGGGAGAACCGATAGGTATAACATATTTCTGAATTTCAGTAAGTTTAGTTGAATACAGCAAAGTACCCAATTCTTCATCCGTAATACCCGTTGTACTCTTATTTATATCTACATAATCTTCACATGAGCAAAGTGTAGCCAACGAGCAAAATATCAATAAGTATTTTTTTATTTTCATAATGATCTTTTCTATAGATTAAAATCCAAATTTCAAGCTAAAGCCGTAAGTACGGTTACTCGGAGTCATAAAGTAGTCGTATCCCTGACCAAATG
>Mack_p1__coassemble_572_pt1 | contig 26063 bp, 18 predicted proteins | sample Mack_p1__metabat2_high_PE_038 | metagenome-assembled genome bin Mack_p1 | reverse complement strand
CGACAACTTCGTCAGTCTGCTCTATTATTTCGGGATGCTCACCATCGACGGAACGTCTATGGGAAAAACGAAGCTGAGCGTTCCCAATCAGGTGGTGCGCGAACAGATGTACAACTACCTGCTGGATGCCTACAAGGAGAATGACTTGCGGTATGAGCGTTATACGCTGAGCGATTTAGAATCCAAATTGGCTTATCTGGGCGATTGGCAGGCGTATTTCGATTATATAGCTCACTGCATCAAAACGTATTCTTCGCAGCGCGACAAGCAGAAGGGGGAGTATTATGTGCACGGCTTCACCCTGGCACTGACATCGCTGAATCCTTATTACCGTCCGGTGTCGGAACTGGACAACCAAGAAGGGTATGCTGACATCTTCCTGCTGCCGCTGCTGGAAATTTACAAGGACATGGAGCACAGCTATATCATCGAACTGAAATATGCCAAGAGCGGGGACAGTGCGGAGCGAGTGGAAGCATTGCGCCAAAAGGGTATCACACAGGCCAACCGCTATGCGGATACCGAAATTGTCCGCCGACATATCGGCCACACGCAGCTACATAAAATTGTAGTGGTGTTCCACGGGGTGGACATGGCAGTGTGTGAGGAACTGTAAATATTCAAATCAGTAAAAAGACTTATACACCGATTTTTATGCAGCTTTTTCCATTTTGTTCTGACTTTAGGGTCGGCAAAAATCTATCTGTCGCTACCTGATGCAGCTGATAAGACAGAGGAAAAAAAGTGTAGTAGAGAAAAGCTGATGTCATTTATACATTTTTTAAGAATAGCGCATTGTACCGGTTGACGGATGCGTTATCTGTCTGATTGTTAGATAGAAAAAGGGTGAGCGTGGAAAAGGCTCACCCCCATTTTTTAGAGAGAAAGTGCACGAAGTGCATTAGTGCACGTATATGCTCATAAAAATGACAGCTTCTTATGCTAACCATCCCCGATTTTCCTTTTTAATAGTTGAACCAACAACTGCACTGAGGTATTTCAGTACAGTTCTCCTTTTGATGTTCATTTCTTAGCCCATGGCAATGGGCTAACTGCTGTGGATAAACTGTCGAGCAGGCGAGGAGGGAGAGCAGAATAACGTCGCGTTCGTACTGGCTACTTATGAGGCTGATGCAATTCAGCAGAATCGCAAGCGGATTTCTGTATATTTCGTTCGGAAAACAGGACATTTTTTTGGAGTAATTCTTCGTCTGTACAATAAGCTTCCTCCTTATCTTCCTCTTAATTGTCATTTTTGTGAGCATATACGTGCACTAATGCACTTCGTGCACTTTCTTCCGTAGGAGAGGAAGAGTGTTTTTTGCTGAATGAATATGTAAAATGCTTATAATCATTATATAATGCTTTTTTGATTTCACTTTTATAAAAGTCACTTCCATTGAAAAAGTGCACAGAGATGCGACATCGCACTTTTGTGTCATCATGCTTCCGGCAGGCTTTGTACCCCATGCGGAAGAGGTGGTTGGACGTTGGCTCAGTGTAAATGGATGGGTAAAATGATAGTACAAAAGAACCTCATTCCCGATTCCGGATTACTGATGTAAGGCGGTTCAAAACATAGCAAATTACGAGGCAAAACTTAGCAATATAGGCATCTTAAAGTGCCACTTTAGCTCTCCTAAATTGCCTATTTCTGTCAGCGGGAGAGGCTATAGAGTTGGGTATTAGTGAATACTTAAAACAAATATGCATCCTTAGTCTATATTTTCAAGTAGTGTCAAATCTTTAATTTTCTTTCGATATGCTTTTGCTGTATCCGGATTCTCAATACTTTCTCTGCGCCTTTTGCTCAGTTCTACGAATTCATTTTCCTGTTCAATACCTACATAGGCACGACCGGATAGATTGGCAGCAATTCCCGTCGTGGAACTTCCGGCAAAAGGGTCCAGAATCCAATCTCCCGGCTGAGTGGAAGCCAACACGATACGAGTGAGCAAAGATAATGGCTTTTGTGTGGGATGCTTACCAAAAGATTTCTCCCAAGGAGCAATAGCAGGCAAGCGCCAAACGTCTGTCATCTGCTTGTTCTCATTAATCTGTTTCATTAAATCATAGTTGAAAAAATGTGGTACTTTTTTCTGCTTCCGAGCCCAAATGATAAACTCAGTGGAGTATGTGAAGTAGCGGCAAGAGATGTTGGGTGGAGGATTCGTCTTGGCCCATGTCACTACATTTAGAATTTTGAAGTCCAATGCTGTCAGTGCTTGAGCTACACTGAATATGTTATGGTAAGTACCGCTTATCCAAATGGTGCCATTCTCTTTCAGATGCTCTCTGCAGAGTGCAATCCACTTTTGATTAAATGCGTCTACCGAATCTACCGAGGTGCTTTTATCCCATTCTCCTTTGTCCACGCTGACTATCTTTCCTGCTTGAAAGGAAATGCCGCCATTACTAAGAAAATAGGGTGGGTCGGCAAAAATCATGTCGAAAGCAAAGTTAATATGTTTCATTAGCCGCAGACTATCACCTTGTAAAAGGGTGAAGTCGTTGGCTGGTGTATGATATACTACTGCCTGCCTTCCTTCGTTGTCGAAAAACGGTTCAGTAGCGTCTCCTTGAATCTGGACTTTGGGGCAATATGTCTGCGTAGCTTGTTTCATTTCGGATGCAAATTTCCGAAATGAAATTCACGAATTAGCAGAAAGATCTATCTTTTGTATCTGTTAGGATATTTGATCAATTCTACTTTTGTCCGAAGAATCATTCATTCAGTGAAATAGCCCGTTTACAATGCGAAATAGTTATGTTAAAAGTTGATCAAATTATTCCATTTATAGCTATTGAAATAATATGTCGTTCTTCTAATCTTTGTGAATAAGTGTGTTATGAACCTTATATAATCTTTGTTTCGATGTCTTTACATGAAACAATTTTTTCGTATTGTTTGCCCAATTCGTTGTAGCTTAAAAACTCAACGCGCTTGCTAATGTAAAGATCCTTAAATGCTGTATATGCATATTTGTGGTTGAATTCATTTTTGCGCACTACATCAGCCACTATAAACATTCTTGTATTGAAGTCCTGTAAGTCAACAAATTTTTGTAAAGAATTGGTGATATCAGTAGAATGCTCCACCTCATACAAGGCGCATGGCATGTTTCGGTCATTGAACCATATAACGTCGATGGTACTGCTTCGTTGCACGAAATGCTCATAGCTGAAACGAGGCATCTCATGAAGAGAGCGTAAATCATCCAGTTTTCCAGATGCAAAGCGTTTGTTTTTATCTTGGTTAGGACAAAATGTTTTCATGCCATTTAGGTTTCCTATCGTGAGTAGTAGTCCTTGATAGTAAGAATGATTAAAATCTTGTACTTCAACTGAATTCCTGTTTTCGTCGGTTTCCACCACGTATCCGTTTGCTTCCAATTGTTTGCGGTGCGACTCCAATCCATAAAGACCCGGTTTGATGCGGTAGATACCAGGTGTGTGGCGCACAATGCGGCGTATGGATGCTTGAGGTGTTTTGCTTTTCCATTCACAATCTTCTATCTTGAATACTTCTTGGTTGATTTCACCAAGGGTCGCGATTCCTCCCAACTGGCGGATTGTTTCAATGACTGCTTCGTATTGTTTCATAAAATTAATTTTTAGACCATTAAGGTTCGTCCCATTTATCGTAAATTGTTTTTTTGGGGTGTTCTTTGGGAATTAAACCATATAGGTTACACCTTTTCTCCACATATATTTTTGTCAAAGTTACATTTTTTTTGATTAATAGCTTGAGTGTATGAGAAAATATGGTTCATATTGTCTTGATGAATTCTTTATTTTTTTTTGTGTGGATTATAATTCCGGTTTCTTCATCCGAATGTAACCCTCTCTACATACAACTGACACATAATCAGTCCATCTTTGCAGTGTCAAAAAAATGACAGTAAAACAAATCATCTTAACGATAACCAGAAAGGAGATACGACTATGGAACTGAATGGAAAGGAATACACAGTAGAGGCAGCTGCCGGCGGCGGATTTTTTGCTTATTTCAAGAATGAAGTGCTTTGCAGTGCGTATGGAGAGACACCGGATGAAGCTTGCGAAAATCTGGAGCTTCTGGTCGATGATTTTGTCAGCGACATGTACATGGTGGAGGAATTTGTTTAGATTCACTTTTCGCTCATTCGCTTTATGAAAATACTCTTTATTGTTCAAGGAGAAGGACGTGGCCATCTCACTCAAGCCATTGCACTGGAGGAGATGTTGCGTCGTGAAGGGCATGAGGTGGTGGAGGTGCTGGTGGGGCAGAGCAAGTCTCGCCATTTGCCGGGATTCTTCAACCGGCAGATTCAGGCTCCCGTGAAGCGCTTCATGAGTCCCAACTTTCTGCCTTCTGCTTCCAACAAGCAGATGGATCTTACCCGAAGTGTGGTCTATAATGTGATGAAATGCCCGCAGTACGTGAAAAGCATGGTGTATATCAACCGGCGTATCCGTAAGAGTGGGGCGCACTTGGTTATCAATTTCTATGAACTTCTTACCGGACTTACCTATTTCTTTTTCCGGCCGTCGGTGCCGCAGGTAAGTGTGGGGCATCAATATCTGTTTCTTCACCGCGATTTTGAATTTCCGCACAAGCAGCGTTTTTCGCTGGCTATGCTCCGGCTGTTCACGCGGCTCACGTGTCTGGGTGCCAAGGAAAAGCTGGCGCTGTCGTTTCATGCTTTGCCCGACGACGAACAGGCTCAGGTGCGCGTAGTGCCGCCGCTTCTTCGCAAAGAGGTGCTGAGCTGTGAAGGCACACCGGGGGATTATCTGCACGGCTATATGCTGAATGCGGGTTTCAACGAGAGTGTGAGGCGCTGGCATCAGGTGAATCCGCAGGTGCCTTTGCATTTCTTCTGGGATAAGCGCGATGAGGAAACGGTGCACCGGGTGGACGATACGCTGATGTTTCATCAGATTGACGACCGCGAGTTTCTGCGTTACATGAGCGGCTGCCGGGCGTATGCCACTACAGCGGGCTTTGAATCGGTGTGTGAGGCGATGTATATGGGCAAGCCGTTGCTCATGGTGCCGGTGCACATTGAGCAGTGCTGCAATGCGTATGATGCGGTGCGCGTGGGAGCCGGTATTGCGGCAGAGGATTTTGACTTGGGTCGGTTGCTCGACTTTTCTACTACATATAAGCCCAATCCGGCTTTCCGTGATTGGGTGAAAAGCGCTGAATGGCGTATTCTGCGCAGGGTGCATGTGGCTGCCCAGCCGCATGTTGTCCCGACAAGCTTCACTTCTACAGCTCCTACCGGACTCGCTTCGCCAACGATGGGTTACTGTAAATGAATTGATATATGTGGCTAAAAATGAGACGGAACAGATGGTTGTTTTAATTAAGAAATGTGGTAATATAACAAGATTATGATTATGAAAAAGGCATTTGGTGTAAACAAATGGATGAAAGTTGGTTTGTGCTTGTGGCTGGCAGCGGGAGCGGGTAGCTTGGCTAGGGCCGATGAGGATGGCAGCGAACTGAGACAGGGTATTATCTGCGGACGTGTGGTGGATGCGACGAAACAGACGCTTCCGGGTGCGTCGGTGTATATAGAGGCGTTGAAGATGGGGGTGACGAGTGACGTGAATGGTTTCTATACGTTGCCCAATCTGAAGCCGGGCACGTATATGGTGAAGGTGACTTACGTAGGGTATGCACCGGTGGAGATGAAGCTGGTGGTGCGTGAGGGTAAGACACTGGAGAAGAACGTGGTGATGAATGAGGGCGTGGAGCTGCAGGAGGTTGTGGTTGGCGGTGCTTTCCAGGGACAGCGGCGGGCGCTGAATGTGCAGAAGAATGGCATGGGTATCACGAATGTGGTGTCGGCCGACCAGGTGGGCAAGTTTCCCGACTCGAACATCGGGGATGCGCTGAAACGTATCAATGGTATCAATGTGCAGTATGACCAGGGCGAGGCACGCTTCGGTCAGGTGAGAGGCACGAGTGCGGACTTGACTTCGGTGACGGTGAACGGCAACCGGGTGCCTTCGGCGGAAGGGGATACGCGGAATGTGCAGCTCGATTTGATTCCGGCGGATATGGTGCAGACGATTGAGGTGAACAAGGTGGTGACGGCGGATATGGATGGCGATGCCATCGGCGGGGCTATCAACTTGGTGACGAAGAGCACGCCCTACAAACGGGTACTGAATGCCACGGCGGGTTCGGGCTACAACTGGATCAGTGAGAAGCCGCTTTGGAACTTGGGGCTGACGTGGGGTGACCGTTTTTTCAACGATCGCTTGGGTCTGATGCTTTCGGGCTCGTATCAGTATGCTCCGGGCGGTTCGGACAATACGGAGTTTGAATATGATGTGGATGAGGAGGATAAGGTGTATCTGGATAAGGCGGAAATCCGTCAGTATTACGTGACGCGTGAACGGCAGAGCTATTCGCTGGCTACGGACTTTAAGCTGAATGCGAATCACCGCTTCTCGTTTAAGGGGATGTACAATCGCCGCAGTGACTGGGAGAACCGTTATCGCATGACGTTTAAGAAGTTGAATGAGGAACCGAAGGATATGAGTGTGGTGCTGCAGACGAAGGGGGGCTCGTCGGATCATAAGGATGCGCGCCTGGAGTTGCAGCAGACGATGGACTTTACGCTGGATGGCAATCATCAGTGGGGACGGCTGAACATGGATTGGGCGGCTTCGTATTCGCGGGCCACGGAGGACCGGCCGAATGAACGGTATTTCGGTGTGGCTATGAAGGGAAAGAAGAATAAGGAGTTTTTCGAGGATTTCTCGTTCTTGGACAAGGATTCGCGTCAGCCGTATCCCAGCAAGGGGCTGGGGGATATCACGCAGCATTCGTGGAGTATCGACGAACTGACGAACAGTGACCAGACAATTGAAGAGAATGAGTGGAAGTTCCGTCTGAACTTTGAACTGCCGCTGATGAAGGGGGCGTTTGGCAATACGCTGAAGTTTGGCGCTAAGTATACGATGAAGGATAAGGAACGGGAGACGCACTGCTTCTCGTATGCCGATGCTTATGAGGAGGCTTCGGAGAAGGAGTGGCAGAATCATCTGGAGAATCAGATTAGAAAGGGATTTATGCCGGGCGACGGTTACTTGATTGGCTCGCCGTTTATCAGCAAGAAGTATTTGGGTGTGATGAACTTCGGCTCGATGGAGGGTATGCCGGTGCTGGAGGAATCGGCCGGCAATTATAACGCGGAAGAGAAGGTGGCGAGTGCGTATGTGAGATGGGACCAGCGCCTGGGCGACAGGCTCGAAGCGGTGGCCGGACTGCGCATGGAACGCACGGATCTGAAGTATGGCGGTGTGAACTGGATTGTGGATGATTTGGAGGATGAACTGGGACGGCTGGAACCGACGGGAAACCGGAAGAATCATTATACGAACTGGCTGCCGAGCTTGCTGCTGAAGTATAATGTGTCGGATGAACTGAAGCTGAGAGCTTCGTACACGCAGACGCTTTCGCGGCCGAAGTATGCGGCGCTGGTGCCGAGTGTGAGCTATAATATCGCGGAAGAGGAGGCGAGCATCGGTAATGCGAACCTGAAGCCGACTACGGCTCACAATATCGACCTCAGCGGGGAGTATTATTTCAAGAGTGTGGGACTGGTGAGCCTGGGTGTGTTCTACAAGCGGGTGCAGGATGTGATTGTGGATGAGGTGTGGCGTGCTACGTCGGATCCGAACATTCCGGATGGCTTGCTGAATGAGGATGGCCAGCCGGTGAAGTATGAAATCAGCCGCCCGATCAATGCGTATGATGCCGACTTGTTTGGCGTGGAGGTGGCGTATCAGCGCGACTTCGGCTTTATTGCTCCGGCATTGAAATCGGTGGGCTTCTATGGCACGTACACGTATACGCACAGCAAAACGAGAAATCATCAGTTTGAACACCGGGTGCTGGCGGGTGGCGAGAAGGTGAAGATGACGGGCTCGCCGGAGCATACAGCCAATGCTTCACTTTATTATGAAAATAAAGGGGTGAATGTGCGCCTTTCTTATAACTTTGCATCGGCTTTCATTGATGAGATGGGAGCGAACGCGATGCTCGACCGCTATTATGATAAGGTGAATTATCTGGATTTGAATGCCAGCTATACGTGGGGCAAGCGCTTTAAGACAACGGTGTATGCGGAGGCTACGAATTTGCTGAACCAGCCGCTTCGCTATTATTGCGGCACGAAGGACCGCACGATGCAGGTGGAGTATTACGGGGTTCGTCTGAACGGGGGTGTGAAAATCAGCTTCTAAGGACGCCGGAGGTGATAAACTGGACTTAATTTTATTTTTTATTAATTGTTTTTTTTAGACTGGAGAGCGTATGAAAAAAGGATGTTGGGTAGTCCTGCTGGCGGTGTTGTGCTGCTGTCAGGTGTTGCAGGCGCAGATCAGAGATTTCAGCCTGTTTGATAAGAAGTTTAATTTCTATGTGGCCAACGACTTGGGACGCAACGGGTATTATGACCAGAAGCCGATTGCGGAACGGATGGGAGAGATGGCGGAGCAGGGCACGGACCCGGAGTTTGTGCTGGCTACCGGTGATATCCATCATTTCGAGGGGGTGCAGAGTGTCACTGACCCGTTGTGGATGACGAATTTTGAGCTGGTGTACAGTCACCCGGAACTGATGATCGACTGGTTTCCGGTGCTGGGCAATCATGAATATCGGGGCAATACGCAGGCGGTGCTCGACTACAGTGATGTGTCGCGCCGCTGGGAGATGAGAGCCCGTTATTATACGAAGGTGTTCAGCAAGAAGGGGATGACGCTGCGCGTGGTGTGGCTGGATACGGCTCCGATGATTGAGAAGTATCGCCGCGACAAGGAGCAGTATCCCGATGCGTGCAAACAGGATTACCGCAAGCAGCTGGCTTGGGTGGACTCGGTGCTGACGGCAGCCAAGGAAGACTGGGTGATTGTGGCGGGTCATCATCCCATTTATGCTCAGACTCCGAAGGCGGAGGAGGAACGACGGGATATGCAGGATCGGCTGGACCCGGTGTTGCGCCGGCACAAGGTGGATATGTATATCTGTGGACATATCCATAATTTCCAGCATATCCGCAAGGAGGGCAGCGATATAGATTATATCACCAATTCGGCCGGTTCGCTGAGCCGCAAGGTGAAGCCGGTGGAGGGCACGGTGTTCTGCAGCGGGGAACCGGGTTTTTCTATCGTGTCGGCCGATAAGCAGGTGCTCGAATTGCGTATGATTGATAAACAAGGTAATGTGTTACATACTGTCACCCGGACGAAGGGCAAGTGATTGTCTGAGGGAGGGTGGCGACGTTGTGGTTGTTTTCTTTAAACAAAAGGGGCTGTCTCTGTCGGATGATGGAGGCAGCCCTGCTTTTGTTTTTCTCTGTTGGCTCTGTGCTCATTCAATGCGCTTGCAGCCGTTGGACTGGAAGAACTCGTGGATGGTCTTTTCGTAGTTGCCGTGCACAAGGATGTGGTGGTTGCCCAGCGGATTCTTCAGGAAGTAGTCTACCGGGGTGTTGAGGCGCACACGTACTTGGGTGCGGCACATGTTGAGGTAGTTGGTGTTTTCTGTCAGGGTGCCGGTGGACAGGTAGTATTCGTCGAGGCATTCGCCGCCGCATTTGATGAGGGTGACGTCGCCCAGCGGGAGCAGTCCTTGGATGGCGATGCCGCGCGCTGTCTCGAAGTGGTTGCGGATGATGTAGCGTTCGGTCTGCTTCAGTCCGATGGTGCAGTGGGCCAGTACGAGCTCGTTGTTGCGGCTCTGGAGGGAGGAGGGGTTGGCCATGAAGCTTTCTTTCCCGGTGATGGCTTTCACGGCCAGCAGGGTGAAGACCGACTGGAGGTCGCCTTCGCATCCGGCCACGATGCCGTCGTCATTGAGCAGGGAGAGGGCGAGGCATCCGGTGGTATCGAGTTTGTCGATAAGCTTGAAGCAGCTCAGCGTGAGGGCATCGAGCCGCTCTTCTTCGGCCACTTGCTTGAGGGCACGGTAGAGTTTCATCGCTTTGAGGATGTCTTCGGGAGTGCCTTCCCGGCAGGCAAGGGCTTGGGAGGCCACGGTTGCACAGGAGGCACCTACCTGCTCGTCGGTGATGTGCTGGTATTTCTCGTAGATGCGCTCCAGCGGGAGGTCGATGTAGTCGATGCCCCAGCGGCGCTTGGTGAGCAGGTAGTCCACACTGCTGGCCACCAGCCACGAGGAAGGGGTGCCGATGACACCGATGCGCTTGCCGTAGAGGGAGCGCTGGGCGCGGAAGTTGTTGCACAGGATGTGGATGCGCTGGATGATGGCCGAGAGTTCGCCGTGGAGCACTTCGCTCTTGAGACCTCTCACACGGAGCCAGGTCGCTATCTCGAGGGCGGCTGCCAGCGAATTCTGCTGTCCGTCGGCCAGCAGAACGGCAGGACGGGGCAGGCGTTCAAACTGCTGGATGACGAGTTTCTCAACGCCTCCGGTGGCTATGAATATAATTTTGAAGTCCTCCGGGCGGAGGGTGTCTATGTGCTGGTAATCAACTATCTTCACGGTGTAGTATTTCTCAAGTTCACTCAGAATGGCTTCGTGGGAGGAGCGAAGGGGAACTTGCTTATGAAGAATAGAAGCAAAGGAAATTAAGTGTATAGTCATTCTACTATTGTTTTAGGTTTTTGGTATGACAAATGTAGTCTTTTCTTTTTGATTTTCCATGCCGTTTTTAGGGTTGCTAAGGTTTTTAAAGTTTTTATGTATGTGTATTCAAATTATTGCGTACATTTGCATTTGCAAGTAAATAAATGCAATTGCAAGTAAACAAAGTAAAATAAGTAATTAAGTAATCTGTAGTATCAATTATGCCAACCATATCGATTCGCGGAATGGAGATGCCTGCCTCTCCGATCAGAAAACTGGCTCCTTTGGCGGAAGCTGCGAAACAGCGCGGCGTTCATGTGTTTCACTTGAATATCGGACAGCCTGACCTGCCCACTCCGCAAGTCGCGATTGACGCTATACGCCACATTGATCGCAAGGTGCTGGAGTATAGCCCGAGTGCCGGTTACCGCAGTTATCGCGAAAAGTTGGTGGGTTACTATGCCAAGTATAACATCAATCTCACGGCGGATGATATCATCATTACGTCGGGCGGTTCGGAAGCGGTGCTGTTTTCGTTTCTCTCTTGCTTGAATCCGGGGGATGAAATCATTGTGCCCGAACCGGCGTATGCCAACTACATGGCGTTTGCGATTTCGGCCGGTGCCAAGATCCGTACCATTGCCACAACGATTGAAGAGGGCTTCTCTCTGCCGAAGGTGGAAAAGTTTGAGGAGCTGATCAACGAGCGTACGAAGGCCATTCTGATTTGTAATCCCAATAACCCGACGGGCTATCTGTATACGCGCCGGGAGATGAACCAGATACGCGACCTGGTGAAGAAGTATGACTTGTTCCTGTTTTCGGATGAGGTGTACCGCGAGTTTATCTACACGGGTTCGCCTTATATCTCGGCTTGTCACCTGGAGGGTATCGAGAACAATGTGGTGCTGATTGATTCGGTGTCGAAGCGTTATTCGGAGTGCGGTATCCGTGTCGGTGCGCTGATTACGAAGAACAAGGAAATACGCGATGCTGTGATGAAGTTCTGTCAGGCGCGCCTGAGTCCTCCGTTGATTGGTCAGATTGCGGCTGAGGCGTCGCTCGATGCTTCGGAGGAGTATCTGCGCGAGACGTACGACGAGTATGTGGAGCGACGTAAGTGTCTCATCGACGGACTGAACCGGATTCCCGGGGTGTATTCGCCGATTCCGATGGGAGCTTTCTACACGGTGGCCAAACTGCCGGTGGATGATTCGGATAAGTTCTGCGCCTGGTGTCTGTCCGACTTTGAGTATGAGGGGCAGACGGTGTTCATGGCTCCGGCTTCGGGTTTCTATACCACACCGGGAGCGGGCATCAATGAGGTGCGCATTGCGTATGTGCTGAAGAAGGAAGACCTGACACGGGCATTGGTGGTGCTTCAGAAAGCGCTGGAGGCGTATCCGGGCCGGGTGGATTAAATGGAATTTTTATCGAATGAAAATAGAATTAATCTGTATAAAGCATGTCTCTTTCTCTCTTTTTAGCCCGCCGTCTGTATCGTGAGAGTGACGGCGGAAAACAGGTGTCGCGTCCAGCCGTACTGATTGCCATGACGGGAATTGCCATCGGACTGGCGGTGATGATTGTGGCGGTGGCGGTAGTCATCGGCTTTAAGAGTGAGGTGAGAAACAAGGTCGTGGGCTTTGGTTCGCATATTCAGATTACGAACCTGGATGCGGTGAGTTCGTATGAGACGCATCCCGTGGTGGTGGGCGACAGCATGATGGCGGCGCTGGCGGCGTATCCTGAGGTGAAGCATGTGCAGCGCTTTTCTACCAAACCGGGCATGATCAAGACGGATGAGGCTTTTCAGGGGATGGTGCTGAAGGGGGTAGGACCGGAGTTTGACAGCTCGTTCATGCAGCAGCATTTGCTGGAGGGGGAGGTGCCGCATTTCGGTGATTCGGCGGTGAGCAACCGGGTGCTGATTTCGAAGGCGCTGGCTTCGAAGATGAAGCTGAAGCTGGGCGACCGGATTTATACGTATTACATTCAGGATGATGTGCGGGCACGGAGGCTGACGATTGCGGGAATCTATCAGACGAACTTTTCGGAGTATGATCATCTCTTTCTGATTGCCGACCTCCGGCTGGTGAACCGCCTCAATGGCTGGCAACCCGATCAGGTGACGGGGGTGGAGCTGCAGGTGAAGGATTATGAGCGGCTGGAGGACACAACGTATGAGATTGCTGCGGATACGGACAATCAGGTGGATGCCGAGGGGGGCGTGTACTATGTGAGGAGTATCGAGCAGCTGAATCCGCAGGTGTTTGCCTGGCTCGATTTGCTCGACCTGAATGTGTGGGTGATCTTGATTCTGATGGTGGGAGTGGCCGGTTTTACTATGATTTCGGGCTTGCTGATTATCATCATTGAACGTACAAATATGATCGGGGTACTGAAGGCGTTGGGTGCTACTGATTTCTTGATTCGGAAGACTTTTCTCTGGTTTGCCGTGTTTCTGATTGGCAAAGGGATGCTGTGGGGCAATGTCTTGGGACTGTCATTCTGCTTCCTTCAGTCGGCATGCGGCTTGTTCAAACTCGATCCGGCTACGTATTATGTGGATACGGTGCCGGTTTCTCTTCACGCGGGTCTTTTCTTGCTGATTAATGTCGGTACGCTGCTGGCGGCCGTCCTGATGTTGGTAGGACCTTCGTTTCTCATTACCAAAATCCGTCCGGCCAGCTCGATGCGTTACGAATAGGCTTATTTTCTCATAAAACCTCCTTTGCCCCGGAAGAAGCAGATGAGCTTGAAGCAGAGTGATTGCAGGGGCTGAAGCAGGTCGAACACGGGTAGGGAGAAGTAATACCGGCGGTTGCCTCCCATTTCTTTGGCTGCCCGGTTGATGACATAGGCTTGCGTGGCATAACGCACTGCCCAGAGCAGGAAGGGAACAGGGGCTGCCAGCCAATGGTGGTGGAGCAGGCTCCATCCGGTTGCCGTGAGCACGGCAGCATAGAACAGCAGGCGGGTACAGGTTTCTCCTCCCATCAGGTAGCGGTGGATGCCCCGGTAGAAGCGGGCAGTGGCCATGTAGCTGATTTTTTCTTCTTTCCAGTTCTTGTACCGGTGAAGGGGCAGGATGCGGGTTGTGGCCTGGTAGTCGGTTTCTACGCGGGTATTGTTTCCTGTGGCCAGCTGGTTGATGAAGAGGTCGTCTTCTCCGCGCTGCAGGTTGAGGTACTGTGAGTATCCTTTCTGCTGGAAGAAGAGTTCTTTGCGGTAGGCCATGTTGCGTCCGATGCCCATGTAGGGGGAACCGGCAAGGGCACATCCCAGGTAACGCAGGGATTGGAAAAGGGTATCGAAGGCAATGCGTTTGTGCAGCCATCCTTTGGTGCGGTCGTAGCCGCTGTAGCCCAGCACGATTTCGGTGCGGGAGGTGAAGTTGCGGGCCATGAGCCGCAGCCACTGGTTGCTTGCCGGCAGGCAGTGGGGCTCGGTAAATACGAGCCAGTCGTATTTGCTGGCTTTCACTCCTAAGGTCAGGGCCAGTTTCTTGTGGCTGATGTAGCGGGCGCTGTTGGGCGTGAAGCTGTGATACAGATGCGGGTATTTTTCTTCCATCCGGGTGAGGATGTCTTCGGTGCTGTCGGTGGAAGCATCGTTGATGACAATGACTTCAAACTGCGGATAGTCCTGTTCCAGTATGGCAGGAAGGGTGGTGCGCAGGTATTCGGCATCATCGTGTGCACACAGGATGACAGAAAGAGGCGGCAGCTCTTGGGTGAAGTGCACTTCTTCCTTGCGCACGGCTCTGTTGTGCAGATGAATGCGGTTGTACAGTGCCAGGTAATAAAGGAGTTGAATAACCAGCAGACCGGCTGCTGAGATGATGAGAGCCCACTCGGTGGGGTCGAACATGAATGCTTCCATTGTTTTTTTACTGATATTTAGTATCGCAAAAGTACGCATTTTTTTGAAAAAGCCGGACGGGAATTTTGATACTAAATGTTAATATGCCGGGTGGTTCATTTAATACATGTTATAAAAAGGGCTTCTTTCTGCGAAAAATTTGGAGATATGCAGAAAGTCCGTATCTTTGCAATGTGTTTTTCATAGTATTAGATTTAAGGTTAACAAAAAAAGATTGGCTGTCTGGGATAGATAGCCTTTTTTTTTGCTCTTAACTTTCCTTTCCGTTTGCCGGTAGTTGGATTTCCGGCACCACCATAAATTGGGTTTGCGGGAAATATTTCTTCAGCCACTGCCTGATAAAGTTCATTGTATCTTCCTGAATGGTTTTGTCTTCTACCGTGGGATAGAGGTTGTAGAGCACGGTGTCGAGCACGATGCCCCGTTTCTGTATGGCTTCAAAGCTGAGCAGGGTGTGGTTGATGCTGCCCAGTTTGCCGGAAGTGACAAAAATCAGCGGATACTGTTCGCGGGCAATGTAGTCAATGGTCAGCAACTCTTCGGTCAGCGGCACCATCAGTCCGCCGGCTCCTTCCAGCAGCACCGTGTCGTAGCGTTCGCTCAGTGTTTCTGTGGCCCGCTTGATTTTGTCAAAGTCGATGGGGCGCTTGTCCAGCCGCGAAGCCAGGAGCGGAGAGGCGGGATAGGAGAAGATTTCGGGCATGGTGAGCCCCTCTTTGTCCTCTTCGGTAAAGGGAATCTCCATGAGTTGGCGGTGGAGGTCGATGTCTTCCGAGTGACCCACATTTCCTGTCTGGATAAACTTCTGCGTAATGGTGCGCCGTCCGTTCTTGTTCCATTCACGGGCCAGGAATCCGGTGGCATAACTCTTTCCGGCATCTGTATCAATGCCGCTTACAAAAAATACATTCTTTTTCATCTTTTTATTGGGTTAATGATAAAGTTCTTTTATCTGGTTAATTATTCTATTGTTCTGCTCTTCGTGTCTGCCTATGCTACTGCTTGCTTTTTTTTTGAGCAACCATGTAAATGGGATGGTAGGTCAGCGACACGGAGCTGCCCTGTGAAAACTCACGGGCATAGCGCTCGCAAAAGCACTGCAGGTCTCTTCGGGTGCGCAGGGGCCGGCAGGCCGATGATGTCACACCGGTTACTCCGGTCTGCTTGAGGTGATAGAGCACCTGCAGGGGGGTGTCGAACGAAAGCGGAATGTGTTCTTCTTCCGAATAGAGCACCTGGAAATGGGCAGACAAGGCGGACAACAGTTCCTCGCGGGAGGGATAGGAGAGCCCGTTGCCGGTAAGCTGTCGTATCTCTTTCATATTCTCTTCGCCGAAGGTGCTGAACGCAAAATAGCCCTGCTGCTGGAGCAGGGAATGGCACCGTTCGAAAAAACGGCGGGGCGATTCAAACCATTGCAGGGCCGAGCAGGAGGTGATGAGTGAGCGTTGGCCGGGAAAGGAAACGGTTTCGGCATCTCCCGGCAAAAAGGAGATTTGCTTTTCTTTCAGCAAATCGCTGCAACACTGCTCCATTTCGGGGCAAAGGTCGTTCAGCAGCAGTTCGTCTGGCTGGAGTGCCTTGAGCAGCAGCCGTGAATAGACGCCGGTGCCGCATCCGAACTCGATTACTTTGGGACAGGGAGCGGTGAGGTGCTCGGTGAGCAACCGCGTCATCTTGTCTGCAATCTGCCGCTGCACGCAGGCTTCCTGCGAGTAGGTGTGGATGGCTTTGCTGAAGCGTTCGGCTATGAGTTGTTTGTTCATGGCTGCCTTTCTTTTAAAACGGGGTTTTGTAGTTCTTTCTCGAAAAGGGACGCATCGTAGTGAGCGGCATCCACCGTTGTCACACGGGTTGCCTGTCCCTCCCAGGCCGCCAGCTGATGGTCGGGCAGGAAGATGCGGTCGTTCTGCCCGATGACGGCCCGGTCCCACTGCATCAGAGCGGGAGGCAATAGGCTGGCCTGCCGGCCGATGGCAGCCAGTTCTTCTCTGAGTTCTTCCACTCCGCGCTGGGGAGCTATGGCTTGAAACGACTTGTAGTCGGCTGCCGAGTGGCACATGCGCCGCTGGAACTTCTGCAGGGATGCACTGCTCAAGCCTTGCAGGGTGCCTTCAAAGGTGAGGGGAGCAATGCCTTTTGCCTCGTGTATGGGGAAAGGGGTACCGTTGATGGCTGTGGATGTTCGTATGGGCAGCTGCGGATAGTGCGCTCTGATGTGTGAAGCAGCCCATACGCCCATCGACCAGGCTACGAGGGTGATATCGGTATAGGGACGGAGCAGGGTGTCGTCGAAGGACAGCGAACGGTAGTCGTAGGCTATCATCCAATCGCAGCCTGCGGGTTGGATGGAAGCAAACGGGGTTTCGTCCATGCCCCATCCGGCAAAGAAAAGCAAGAGGTGCCGGTGGCCTTGCTGTATGATAAAATGCTGTTTCATTTCGTAATCAGGGTTATGAGTTGGTCAATTTCCTCTTCCGTGATGTCGGCAGTGAGGGAGAAACGGATGCGGGAGGTGCCTTCGGGCACTGTGGGCGGCCGCACGGGCAGGGCATAGAATCCTTTGCGCTGCAGGGCTTCTGCCTTGATTACGGTGTCTTCACTCGAACCTACAATCAGCGGAACAATGTGGCTCACGGAGGGACAGGTGTAGCCTTGCCCGGCTACCGCTTCCCGCAGTTTCCGGCTGATGTGTTGCAGATGAGCCCGGCGGGCCTGCATCTCCGGCAGATGGCGGATTACCCAGGCGGTCCACTCGATGTTGACGGGGGGCAGGGCGGTGGTGAAGATAAAGGTGCGCATCTTGTTGATGAGGTATTCTCTGATTTCCTGCTTGCACACGACGTAGGCTCCGGCCGATGCGGCAGCTTTGCCGAAGGTGCCCACCAGCAGGTCGATGTCGCCGATGCAGCCTTGCTCTTCGGCGCAGCCCAGTCCTTTTTCTCCCCGCACACCGAAGGCATGGGCCTCGTCTACGTAGAGCCGTACGGAGGGATGTTTGCTCTTCAGGCCGACCAGTGTGTGCAGGTCGGCTTCGTCGCCGTCCATACTGAAGATGCTTTCGGTCACGATGATCAGTGTGCGGTAGGCGGCTTCATTGGCTTCCACCAGCCGGGTGAGCTGTGCCATGTCATTGTGGCGGTAGCGGATGCACTTGGCAGCCGACAGCCGGATGCCGTCGATGAGGCTGGCATGAACCAGCTTGTCGGCCAGAATCAGGGTCTGGCTGTCGCTCAGGGCGGGCAGGATGCCGGTATTGGCATGATAGCCGCTGTTGAAGAGCAGGGCACTTTCTGTTCCGAAGAGGTCGGCCAACTGCTGCTCCAGTTGCTGATAGGCAGTGAAATTGCCGGTCAGCAACCGCGAGGAGGAGGAAGTGGGCAGGAAGGTGTCGGGCGTCAAGGTGTGCAGGAAACCTTCCCGTAGCGAACGCTCGTTGGCCAGTCCCAGGTAATCGTTGGAGGAAAGGTTCAGCATCCGCTGCCCGTGGAGCATCACATTCTTTCCGTCGTGGACAAGCGGCGGAAGGGAGCGGAAGTTTTTCTTCTCCTTCAGGTGCTGTATTTCGTCTTCTATTTGTTGTATCATTTTTTTTTGTCTTTAATCAAACTTTCAGTTTCAATCGAGTTCTCTGATAATTTTCAGCAAGCCGGAAGTGAGGCAGCTGAGCTGTTCCGGTGTGATGATAAACGGAGGCATGAGGTAGACCAGTTTGCCAAACGGGCGCACCCAGATGCCTTCTTCTACGAAGCGGCGCTGCAGGTAGGCCATGTCAACCGGTTTACGGGTCTCAATCACACCGATAGCTCCCAATACCCTGACGTCGGCCACCTGCGGATAGAGGCGGGCGGGAGCCAGCTCTTCATTGAGTTGCTTTTCGATTCGTTTCACGTTCTTCTGCCAATCGGATTCCAGCAGCAGGCGGACGGAAGCACAAGCCACGGCACAGGCCAGCGGGTTGCCCATGAAAGTGGGGCCGTGCATGAAGGCTCCGGGGGCATGGTTGGATATCGTGTCGGCCACTTGGTTGGTGGCCACCACGGCCGAGAGGGTCATGTATCCACCCGTCAGGGCTTTACCGATGCACATGATGTCGGGTTCTACGCCCGCATGCTCCCAGGCAAACAGTTTGCCGGTGCGCCCAAAGCCGGTGGCTATCTCGTCGAAAATGAGCAGCAGTCCGTGCTGGCGGCACAGGCGGGCGGCTTCGCGCAAGTATTGAGGATGATAGAACCACATGCCGCCTGCTCCCTGCACGATGGGTTCCAGTATCAGTGCTGCCAGTTCACCGTGATGCTTTTCGATGGTTTCCTGCAGCGGACGGATGTCTTCCGGATTCCACTCGCCGTCGAAGCGGGAGGAGGGGGCCGGAACGAAATGGCGGACGGGCAGTGCCGTGCCGAAAAGACTGTGCATACCCGTCACGGGGTCGCACACCGACATGGCATTCCAGGTGTCTCCGTGGTATCCGGAGCGGATGGTGACGAAATTGTTTTTCTCGGGTCGTCCGGCAGCATACCAGTATTGTACGGCCATCTTTAAGGCCACTTCCACTGCTACGGACCCGGAGTCGGCATAGAATATTTTTTGCATGGACGGCGGCACCAGGGGCAAGAGGAGTTTTCCCAGTTCGATGGCAGGGTCGTGTGTCAGTCCGCCAAACATGACGTGCGACATCCGGCTGAGCTGTTCTTCTGCAGCACGGTTCAGCACCGGGTGGTTGTAGCCGTGCACTGCACACCACCACGACGACATACCTTCAATTAGGGTGCGTCCGTCTTCGAGTGTGATGGTGGCCCCTTCGGCCCGTTTCACCTTGTAGACCGGCAGCGGATGGGTGGTGGAGGTGTAGGGATGCCACAGGTGTTCGCGGTCGAACGTGGAGTCGGGCAGGTGATAGCCGGCTTCGGCAATCATTTTTTTATCGTCGGCCACTTTCGAACCGAGCGTGGTGAGCAAGTCGCCCACGATGGCTGAGTTGATGCCGATGTAGAGGGCTTTGCGCATGGCTTCGGGCGACAACTGCGAACGGCCTCCCGCAAAGCGCAGGTGGGCTGTGGGGTTGATGAAGCGGAAAAGGGCCATGGTGCGGAGAATCTCTTCCTCGGTGAGCGGCGGCTGGTGTTCCAGCGGTGTGCCCGGTATCGGACTGAGGAGGTTGATGGGAATGGAGGTTACCTTCAGGTGGGCAAGGGTGAAGGCAAATTCGATGCGCTGTTCCATGGTTTCACCCATGCCGATGATGCCTCCGCAACAGATATCCATCCCCACCCGGCGGGCTGCAGCGAGTGTGGCCAGCTTTTCTTCCTGTGTGTGCGTGGTGCACAACCGGGAAAAGTAGGACGGAGCCGATTCGAGGTTGCAGTGATAACGGGTGATGCCTGCATCGTGCAAGGCTTTCAGTTCCGCTTCATTGAGCAGCCCCAGAGAGGCACAAAGCTGAATGGAAGAATGCCGGCGGATGTGGCGGGTGATGTCACATAGTTGGCTGATCTGTTTGGAAGATGGTTTGCGTCCGCTGGTAACGAGTGAGAAACGGTTGACGTCTTGGCTTTCGTTGTATTGCGCTTGCCGGAGACATTCTTCAGCGGGTAGGAGGTCGTACACCTCGGCTTGGGTTGGATAGTGGGAAGATTGTGCACACCATTTGCAGTTTTCGGGACATCGGCCCGACTTGGCGTTGATGATGGAACACATGTCGAATTCGCGCGATGCGCAAGCGACGGAAATCTCATGCGCGGCGGCATAAAGCGCCTCGCTATTGGCCGTGCTGGCCAGCCAAGCGGCTTGTTCGGGCGATAACTCTACCCCTTCAAGCACTTGGTCTTTTATTTCTTGAAGTGTCATAAATAGATGATAAGGAATGGTTTGAGCAGCGCTTTGCTTGCGAAGAGCCACATCGAGCACATTGCTGTGCAGGTGGCCTATCTTCACTTCACGTCCGAGGCTGGCGAAGACGGCATAGTTCTTCCGTCCCCAGTAGCGGAAACTGGAAGGGGAGGCGTAGCTGGCAGTATGGGCTCGTTGTTTCTTCATTCAGTTTTTTTGTTTTGATCACGTTGCTCTGTAAAATGGATCACGCTGCTTTATCCGGCTGCCCAGGGTGCTGCATGCTTGATGCTGTGGATGGGACTCTTTTGCTGGATGAGCGTGGCAAAAGTACAAAGATTATTTTGAACGGCAAACAAGGAGAGGCTGCCCTTGGTTGGGGCAATTAACAAACAATAACGGAGAATAGGGTGTGCACAGGATGAGCGTACACCTTATTCTCCGTTATCTGATAGGTCTGATAGATCTGCTCGATCTGATATCGTAGATTCTACATCTGCTGGTAATCCTTGGCCAATCCGCCTTCGCTGGTTTCCTTGTAAAGAGAAGGAAGGTCGTGGCCGGTCTGTTTCATCACCTGCACCACTTTATCGAAAGATACGCGGTGCGTACCGTCAGTAAAGGATGAATAGATGTTGGCATCCAGGGCACGGGCAGCTGCATAGGCATTCCGTTCGATACACGGAATCTGCACCAATCCGCAGACAGGGTCGCACGTCATACCCAAGTGATGCTCCAGTCCCATTTCGGCCGCATATTCAATCTGTGCCGGACTGCCGCCAAAGAGCTGGCAAGCTGCAGCTGAAGCCATGGAACATGCCACACCGACTTCGGCCTGGCAACCGGCTTCTGCTCCGGAAATGGAAGCATTGTATTTCACGATATTGCCTATTAAACCGGCGGTGGCCAACGCACGCAGAATGCGCATGTTGCTGAATTCACGGCTTTTTTGCAGGTGGTAGAGCACGGCAGGCACCACACCGCACGAACCGCATGTGGGGGCTGTCACAATCTTTCCGCCCGACGCATTCTCCTCGCTCACTGCCAGTGCATAGGCAAAGACCAGTCCTCTGGATTGAAGAGACTGCTTATAGCCGGTGGCCCGTATATAATAGGTAGACGCTTTCCGGCGGAGATTCAAAGGACCCGGCAAAACCCCTTCCGCTTCCAGTCCGCGGTTAATGGCTTCCTTCATTGTTTTCCATACCTCGTCCAGGTAGTCCCAGATATCTTCGTCCTCACATTCTTTCACATATTCCCAATAACTTTTGCCGGTACGTTCACACCACAGCATGATTTCGGTCATGCTGTTCATCTGATACACTTCCGGGCTTTCGATGTTGGTCGCTTGGGTGCTTTCGGCCAGTGCTCCCCCGCCGATGCTGTAGACAGTCCAGTTCTCGATGAGTCTTTTGTTGGCATCCAGTGCGGCGAATGTCATCCCGTTGGGATGGAAAGGCAGGAAGACTTTGGGTTGCCACACAATCTCCACCGGAGCAGCAGGCTTCAGGGTGTCGATAATCGCTACGTCTGTCATGTGTCCTTTGCCTGTGGCGGCCAGACTTCCATAAAGGGTAACTTTGAATGAAGCGGCTTCCGGGTGACGTTCCAAGAACATTTCGGCAGCTTTGCGTGGTCCCATTGTGTGGCTACTGGAAGGGCCTGTTCCTATCCTGAATAGCTCTTTGATTGATTTCATATGTGCAGGTGTCTTTCGTTAATATCAATATCGTTAATACCAATTTTTCTTTTTGAAGAACAAATATACGACAATACCGATAAATCCCATCACAAACCAGGCAAATAAATATCCGTACCGCCAATTTAGTTCGGGCATCCATTTGTAGTTCATTCCCCACACACCGGCAAGGAAGGTGAGCGGGATGAAGATGGTGGACACAATGGTGAGCCGCTTCATGATGTTGTTCAGCCGCAAATCGTTGTTGGAGATGTAGAGGTCAACAAGCGAAGAGAGGGTTTCCCGGCAGATTTCGATGGTTTGCAGCACAAACTGGAGGTGGTCGTTCACATCATTGAAATAGGCATGGTTCGTCTTGTGTATCAGTTTGTTTTCCGTGCGTGTGAGGCGCAAGTATTGCTCCTTGAGCGGAAGCACGGCTTTTTTCATGAGCATATATTCACGTCGCAACACTTGAATCCGTGTACCGATGTCATCGTCCTTGCTGATGCCGAGCAGTTCCTCTTCCAAATCGCCCAAGGCATCATCAATCGAAGAAACGGTGGCTATGTAGTTGCCCATGATGCTGTTGAGCAACACGCTGAGCAGATAGTCGCTTTCTTTGTTGCGTATGTGCAGTATATCGGAATGAATGGCCATCGTGACATCATTGAAAAAATCAGTTTCCTCTTCGAGAAAAGTCAGTACAAAGCGGTCGCCTAATATCATGCACACCTGCTGCTGTGTCAGTTCCTCCATTCCATTCTCTTCGTGATGAGGATGAAACAACTTGAGAATCAGTACCAGATAGTTCTCGTGTTCTTCTATCTTGGTAGGGTGGTTGGCGTTGAGAATGTCTTGCAGAATCAGAAAGTCGATGTTGAAATAGTTGCATATCTCCTGGATAGCTTTCGTGTTTTTCAACCCGTGCACCTGCAGCCAGTTGATACGGTTGGAGTGCAGTTCTTTTTGGATGGTAGCAAAGGAGTCGCCAGCCTGCTCCTGCCAGCCAGTAGCATTATAACTGCAAAGATGCAGGTGGGTCGGTGTCAGGCTGTCGCCTGTGTAGATCAGTTTTTCGCTTAGCAGATTATTTTTCATGTCTTACTCCTATTTATATAGAAAGCCACCCGCAAAAAGAGTGGCTTTCTGAAAGAAACAAATCATTCCTTATTATTGTTTATTGTCGCAAACTGTTTAACCGTTTGCTGTCTGTTAATCCAAGTCGACAACCGTGATGCCCGCTCCGCCGAATTGCACATGCTCGTCGGCAAAGTGGCGCACGCCCGGCACAGTGGCCAGATACTGCCGGATAAGCGTACGGAGAATGCCCGTGCCCGTGCCATGCAGAATGCGTACACGGCTCATTCCCACCAAGATGGCATCATCAATAAAATAGGTTACCGCCTGCAGCGCTTCGTCTCCACGCATGCCCCTCACATCAATATCCTGCTTGAAACTCAGCTTCTTTTCATACATCTGGTCGTGCGTCTGACTGCTGACAAAGGTGCTGGCTGTGTGAGCATCGGTCTTGGGAGCCGCCTGACTGCGTTCCAGCCGGTCCACTTTGACTGTCATCTTGATGCTTCCGAATGTGACAACCGCATTCTTTCCGCTGATATCCATCACCTGTCCCACACTGCTCTGTCCCTTAATCTTGACATATTCACCTGCAGTGATCGGAGCCACCCGTGGAGGAGCAGCAGGAGCAGTGGCAGCAACCGGTTTCGGTTCGTTCTTCTTGTTCTTTTTCCGTTCCTGCTTCTCTTTCAGCTTCTGCATTTTTCGGGCAATCTTCTCGTCCTGTTCTTTGGCAGACAATTCTGCGAGCGAAGACCGGAAATCGGCCAGTTCCTGACGGACGAGCCGGGTCTTTTCTTTTTCCGCCTGCGCCTCTTTGATGGTGCGGATGGTATTTTCAATGCGGGCATTCGACTCCTGCAGCAACTGTTCAGCCTCTTCTTTCGCCTTTCTGATAATCTCCTTCCGCGACTGCTGGAGCTCCTCTATTTCCGCCTGATAGCGGGCAATGGTTTCCTCCATGTGCTTCTCACGTTGACGGATAGTCTGCCGTTTTCCTTCCCAGTAGCGCTTGTCGCGTACGATATCCTGCAGGTATTTGTCTGCATTGATGTATTCACTTCCCACAATCTCCGAAGCATCGGCAATGACATCTTCGGGCAAGCCGATTTTGCGTGCAATCTCAACGGCAAACGAACTGCCGGGGTTGCCAATCTGCAGTTGAAACAGTGCCTGCATCTGATGACGGTCGTAGAGCATGGCTCCGTTTACCACTCCTTCATGGTCTTCAGCAAAATGTTTCAGGTTCTGGTAGTGAGTCGTAATCACGCCGAACGTCTGCTTTTGGTTGAATCGTTTCAGCACCGCCTCAGCAATGGCACCTCCAATCTGCGGTTCCGTACCGCCACCGAATTCGTCAATCAGGATGAGGCTCTTCTCATTACACTGCTTCATCATGATCTTCATGTTGGTGAGGTGTGACGAATAGGTACTCAGGTCGTCTTCGATTGACTGCTCGTCACCGATATCGATAAAGATGCTGTCGAAGATACCTGCATGACTCCGTTCGTGGAGCGGAATCAGCATGCCGCATTGCAGCATGTACTGCAGCAATCCTACCGTCTTTAAGCACACCGATTTACCTCCGGCATTGGGTCCGGAGATGATAAGAATGCGTTGCTGCTTGTGCAGCTCAATATCCAGTGGCACCACCTTCTTGCCGTGTTTGGCCAGTGAAAGCTGCAGCAATGGGTGTACCGCCATGGTCCAGTCTAACAGCTGCTGGTTTTCTACCGCAGGTTTCAGACTGTTCGTCTGGATGGCGAAATAACTCTTGGCCCGGATGAAATCGATTTCAGCCAGAAATTCGTACGACTGTAGAATCTCCGGTATGCTGGGGCGCACCGTGTTGGAGAACTCGGTGAGGATACGGATGATTTCACGGCGCTCATCACTTTCCAGCTCGCGAATCCGGTTGTTGGCTTCCACCACTTCCGCCGGTTCGATGAATACCGTTTTACCGCTGGCCGATTCATCGTGAACAATACCTTTGATTTTTCGCTTCAGTCCCGGAGCTACGGGGATAACCAGTCGGCCGTCACGCATGGTGGGAGACACGTCTTTATCGACATACCCTTCTGCTTGTGCATTGCGCAGGATGCTGCTCAGTGAGCGTGAAATGCTTCCCATGGTGATGGACAGCTCCCTACGAATCCGGGCCAGTTCGGGTGAAGCATTATCCTTTATTTTACCATATTTATTAAGGATGCTGTCTATTTTCCCGATGAGTTGGGGAAACACAGCGATATCTCCGGCCAGCCGTTTCAGGGAAGGGTAGGGGGAAACTGCTTCTTCTTCCTCCTCTTCTTCTTTGTTGCGTTGCAGGAAGCGCACAATGTCGCGGATCGTTTCCAGCGAGCGGCGCAAGTCGAACAGTTCCTGCTCATCCAGATACATCCCCTCGATGCGAATTCGCTTCAGCGAAGGACGGACATCAAAGAAAAACTGGTCGGGAAACCCGTCTTCCTCTTGAATGATGCGAACAAACTCGGTAACTTGATTTAATTTCTCTACTACGTCTTCGTATTGCTTGGAAAAGTCCATTTCAGCTACTCGCTCTTCACCTAATGTGCTGAGACACTTGTCTTTCAGTAACTGCCGTATGTGGTCGAATCCTATTTTCTGCTCAAAATTTTGAGGGTATATCATAGCCTGTCTTTTTCTTATCGACTGCAAAAATACAATTTATTCGTGAAAAAATCGCCAAAAAATTTGGAGATAAAAAAAAAGTTCGTACCTTTGCAGCGCTTTCGAAGGGAAGCACTTCTGAAAAGAAGTTTTGGAGAGGTGGCAGAGTGGTCGATTGCGGCGGTCTTGAAAACCGTTGTACCGCGAGGTACCCGGGGTTCGAATCCCTGTCTCTCCGCAATAAAGGGTGTAAATCAGGCATTTGCGAGATTTACACCCTTTTTTTACATCCGAGAATGTAAAATTGGGTGTTTTTGTGGCTCAGTAGAAATTTAGTGGGGATACGCATATAGTTTCGCAATGCGGAATAGA
>Mack_p1__coassemble_545_pt1 | contig 28144 bp, 18 predicted proteins | sample Mack_p1__metabat2_high_PE_038 | metagenome-assembled genome bin Mack_p1 | reverse complement strand
GTGGAGCTGGAGGGAATCGAACCCTCGTCCAAACGAGGAAACAATAAGCTTTCTACATGCTTATCTTTGCCTAAATTTTCGTGCGCCAGCAGAACCAAAGCCATCAACTGACACCTTATCCTCTAAAATTTCACCTGCTGTGCGAGGCCACATCAGGCTATCCCCGATTTCACTGCACCACTTTACCGGAATGCTTCGGAGCAACAGCTTCCGAGTGATGTCACGTCCCAGCACCTTGTGCCGGGATTAAGCTTCAATCTACTGTACTTCGATTAAGCAGCGAGAGCGTAGTTAGTTTCGCCAGATAATCTTTTGATAACTGAGATTTAAGTGGAAATTACCGACCCACTGCATGCTTACCTATCCTTTCTACCCGCTGTCAAATCCAGTCAACCCCAAAATTGATTTGCGTAGAAATTCTAACTAATAGAACGCTTTCTAAGGCTGCAAAGATAAGAAATGTTTTTGAATTTACGATAATCTGCCCGTAAATTGCAAGCAAATGTTAGCAAATATTATATTAAAACCGCTATCTTTACACCGTTATTTGACGGTGATACCTATTTTATATATTCATAATTTATATAATTATAATTTATATAATCACGTTAGTCACACCTGATCTTAATTTAAGTCTTAACACAAAAAAACATACCATGAAAAAGCTTTTACTGATGAGTATTGTGCTGGGGAGCCTTTCCCCTCTATCGGCACAGAAGAAAGCCGCTACGCCTGCCACCTACAAACCGGTGCGCACGGAGATATACAAGAAAGGCTGGATCGATTTCAACAAAAACGGACGGAAGGATGTGTATGAGGACCCATCGGCTCCCATCGATGCGCGTATCGAAGACCTGCTCGGACAGATGACGCTGGACGAGAAGACTTGCCAGATGGTGACGCTCTACGGCTACAAACGGGTGCTGAAGGACGACCTTCCCACTGAGGAATGGAAAACGCAACTTTGGAAAGACGGCATCGGAGCCATCGACGAACATCTGAACGGATTCCAGCAGTGGGGTCTCCCGCCGTCAGACAATGAGAATGTGTGGCCGGCCTCCCGCCATGCATGGGCGCTGAATGAAGTGCAGCGGTTCTTTGTGGAAGACACCCGCTTGGGCATCCCCACCGACTTTACCAACGAAGGTATCCGCGGAGTGGAGAGCTACAAAGCCACCAACTTCCCCACGCAGCTGGGACTGGGACACACGTGGAACCGGTCGCTCGTGCGGCAGGTGGGCGAAATAACCGGACGCGAAGCCCGCCTCTTGGGCTATACCAATGTCTATGCACCCATCCTGGATGTGGGGCGCGACCAGCGTTGGGGGCGCTATGAAGAGGTGTATGGAGAATCGCCCTACCTCGTGGCGGAACTGGGCATCGAAATGGTAAAGGGGCTACAGCATAATTATCAGGTGGCTGCCACCGCCAAGCATTTCATAGCCTACAGCAACAACAAAGGGGCGCGAGAGGGCATGTCGCGTGTCGACCCGCAGATGTCGCCCCGGGAAGTGGAGATGGTGCATGTGTATCCCTTCAAGCGGGTGATCCGCGAGGCCGGCCTGCTGGGGGTGATGAGTTCATACAACGACTATGACGGGTTCCCCATCCAAAGCAGCTACTACTGGCTCACCACCCGCCTGCGCGGGGAGATGGGTTTCCGCGGCTATGTAGTGTCCGACAGCGATGCCGTGGAGTATCTGTACACCAAACACGGCACGGCAAAGGACATGAAGGAAGCGGTGCGTCAGAGTGTGGAAGCGGGACTGAATGTGCGGTGTACGTTCCGTTCTCCCGATTCCTTTGTGCTGCCGCTGCGCGAACTGATAAAGGAGGGCAGCCTGAGCGAGGAGCTGATCAACGACCGCGTACGCGATATCCTGCGGGTGAAATTCCTGCTCGGCCTGTTCGATAATCCCTACCAGACCGACCTGAAGGCTGCCGACCGGGAAGTGGAGACTCCTGAGAACGAAGCCATTGCGCTGCAAGCCTCGCGCGAATCGCTCGTGCTGCTGAAGAACGACAGTCTGCCGGGAAGCAACAGCCTGCTGAAGCACAACCGCCCGTCCGCAAACGGAATTTTGCAGACAAACGGGAATCCGCTCTTACCGCTCGACATCACCCGGCTGAAGAAGATTGCCGTGTGTGGTCCGAACGCAGACGAAACCTCGTATGCACTGACCCATTACGGTCCGCTGGCAGTGGAGGTCACATCGGTGCTGAAAGGAATTCTGCAGAAAGTAAGCCAGCTGAAAACAGAACACGCCATCGAAGTGGCCTACACCAAGGGATGTGAACTGGTGGATGCTCACTGGCCCGAATCAGAACTGATTGACTATCCGCTCACAGCCGACGAGCAGAACGAAATAGACAAAGCAGTGGCGCAAGCCAAGGAAGCCGACGTGGCAATCGTCGTGCTGGGTGGCGGTCAGCGCACCTGCGGTGAAAACAAATCGCGCAGCAGCCTCGACCTGCCCGGCCGTCAGCTGGACTTATTGAAAGCGGTATCGGCCACGGGCACACCGGTAGTGCTGGTGCTCATCAACGGCCGTCCGCTGTCTGTCAACTGGGCCGACAAGTTTGTGCCCGCCATCCTCGAAGCGTGGTATCCGGGTTCCAAGGGAGGCATTGCCATTGCCGATGTGCTCTTCGGCGACTACAATCCGGGCGGCAAGCTGACGGTTACTTTCCCCAAATCGGTGGGCCAGATTCCGATGAACTTCCCCTGCAAACCCTCTTCTCAGATTGACGGAGGAAAGAATCCGGGCGCTGAAGGCAACATGTCGCGCGTCAACGGACCGCTGTATGCCTTCGGACACGGACTGAGCTACACCACTTTTGAATACAGCGACCTCCAGATTACGCCGGCTGTCATCACTCCGCATCAGAAAGCAACCGTGACCTGCCGGATTACGAATACAGGCCGACGGGCGGGCGACGAGGTGGTGCAGCTCTACGTGCGTGATATGCTGAGCAGTGTTACTACCTATGAGAAGAACCTCGCCGGATTCGAACGGGTGTACCTGCAGCCGGGCGAGAGCAAGGAGGTATCGTTCACCCTCGACCGCAAGGCGCTCGAACTGCTCAACGCCGACATGCACTGGGTAGTAGAGCCCGGTGAATTTGCCTGCATGATTGGAGCCTCATCCACCGACACGCGGCTGAGCGGCATGCTGACTGTTGCCGAACCGGGACAAACCCACGATCCTCTTCAGAAGAAAGAAAGCAGTCCGGTGAGCGCCAGCACCAACACAGAAAAAGCCCCGCTTGTGCTCGACGGACAGACAAATACCTGCTGGGAAGGCAACAAGGGTGATTATCTCACCTTTGCATTGGAAAACGGAGCCAAAATCGACGGCCTCTCCATCGCCTTCACCCGCGAAAACGGACTGGAGACGGATTTTGAAATCCAGCTTTCGGGCGGCGGCGGACAGTTTCTCACGGTCTACTCCGGCACCATCAAAGAATATGGCAAGCTGCTCCCGTTCACCTTCAAGGGAACTACAGCCAGCGATGTACGCATCGTGCTGGGAAGCGACCGGGTGGGCATCTCGGAAGTAAAAGTGAAACAGCTGAGAAGGTGAAAAAGTTGAAAAGCAAAAAGACATGTGTTTGAAAAATAAAAACTGAAACAAACTGAAACTGAAACAAACTGAAACAATTGAAGCAAGCGACTTCATTGGATCAATCAAATCAACTGATTCAACTGTCACAACTGATTCAACTGATTCAACTGATTCAACCAAGAACAAACTACAAAAGGTAGTGGAGCATTACACTATACTCCACTACCTTTTATTATATAAATATAGATATACCCCAAAAAAAACAGCATACTGCCCCTAAATCCTACTCTTCCCCCAAAAAACAGCATACTACCCCTGAAACCTCCCCACTGCTTGCCAATATGCAATCCACCCTCCCACTCTCCCTTCCTTTTTGTAAAGATAATGTTTCAGCAATCCGATTCACTTCGACACAATTAAATTCACCTCAAGACAAACAGACACACTATAACAAAACACAAAATCTATATTACAATTTATCACAAAACAAGCCCGTTTTTACACAGATTTTATCACACTTTAGAAAGGTAGAAATAAAAATAAAAAAATAAAATCAGCGCAAATTCATCCTTTTAGATAGAAAGAAACTAAAATAAATGTTCAATTTAACACTTTAGGATGTTAAATTTTAACTATACAGCAAAATGAAAGTCGTTTATCATTTTGCAAAATGATACAATTATTTGCCAAAAGTTTACATAACCATACATATTCTGAACAAGAGAAGCACGTTTTAACACCCAAAACTACCGTTATGATATATTTCCTGTTTTTCGTGCAACTTTATGATAGATTATTAGATAATTCACACTAACTTTGTAATCGTTTCAAAAGAGTAAAAGTAATAAATGTAATTCAAACTTAAGAGAAAGTTTATGAGAAGAGAGTTAATGTTATTACTAGTCTGTTGGTTTTTTAATATCGGACTAGTTTCCGCCCAGAGCCAGAAAGTCGCAGGTGTTGTGATTTCTGCCGAAGACGGGCTGCCTGTAGTAGGCGCATCTGTGCTAGTGAAAGGAACGCAAATCGGTACCATCACCGACATTGATGGTAATTTCAATTTGCCCAACGTGCCGGAATCGGCCAAGACATTGGTGGTATCTTACATCGGCATGCAGACACAGGAGGTGGCTGTGAAGCCGCAGATGAACATCACCCTGGTTCCCGACGCACAGCAGATTGACGAAGTGGTGGTAGTGGCATACGGCACACAGAAAGCCAGCTCACTTACAGCTTCCGTATCTTCCGTGCGCGCCAATGCACTGAAAGACGTGCCCAGCAGCAGCTTCGACCAGATGTTGCAAGGACGTGCTTCGGGTATGAGCGTAACTACTCCTTCAGCAGGTGTGGGTCAGGCACCGGTAGTTCACATCCGTGGTGTCAACTCCATCACCTCCGGCACCAGCCCGCTCTATGTAGTAGACGGTGTACCCATCCAGTCGGGCGACCTGGGTAACGGTGTAGGCAACGCCAACGCCTTAGCCGACATCAACCCCGCCGACATCCTTTCGATTGACGTGCTGAAAGACGCAGCCGCTGCCGCCCTCTACGGTTCGCGTGCGGCCAACGGTGTGGTGCTCATCACAACCAAAAGCGGAAAAGAAGGCAAGGTGACAGTGACCTACGACGGCTATGTGGGTTTCTCCAACAAGACGAAATTCATCGACATGATGAATGCACGCGAATATGTGGACTTCAAGAACATGGCGCTGCGCAACGCCTACGGCACCGACATCGCTTCCGAACTTCCCGGAATGGGTTTCACTCCCTCTGTCTGGGGCGATAAGGTGTTCAACCTGATGACCGACTCAAAAGGCAACGTGATTGATACTGACTGGAGCAAGACGGCGTTCCAAAGCGGATTTACGCAAGGACAGACGGTGTCGGCCAATGGCGGTACAGAGCGTGTGCAGTATTATGTATCGGCCAACTACAACACGCAGAAGGGTATCGTAAAGGGCGATGACTACAAACGCTTGGGCGGTAAGGCCAACCTCACGGTGAAGGCTACCGACTGGCTGAAGCTGGGTTTCAACGGCAATGTGGCTTCCAGCACCACCAAGCAGACTGATACGGCGCGCAACGGGTCGAACTTCTCAGTGGGCGGCTTCCCGCGCATGGCGCTCATCAATGCGCCCAACATCCCGGCTTTCAACGAAGACGGCACCCCTTACTATGACCAGAAGGGATTGGGCTACGGACCGAATGCGGTGTATAGCACTTTCTCCAATCCTGCTGCCCTGCTGAGCATCGGCAACGGTACTTCGGTGGACGTAACCCGCATCATCTCCAGCTTCTTCGGCGAGCTGACTCCCTTCAAGGGACTGGTGCTGAAAACGCAATACAGCATCGACTTTTCGGACGTGGAAAACCGCAACTTCCGCTCTCCGCTGCATGGCGACGGGGTGAACCAGAAGGGGTATGCGTTCAACGTGGCAGCCAAAAACAATGTATGGACATGGACCAATACGGCTACCTATGCCTTCTCATTAGGCAACCACAACTTCAACCTGCTGGCAGGTATGGAAGCCACTGAGACTCACAACAAATACTGGTTTGGCGAACGTTTCGGACTCACCGACAACAAGTTTACCCAGTTTGAAGGCCCGTTCACCAATGCCAACGGCGGCGGGGAGGAGGAAACCACCTCTATGGTGTCTTACTTCGGACGCATCAACTACGATTATGCTTCGAAATACATGCTGTCGGTAAACTACCGCCGCGACGGATTCTCTGCCTTGAGCCCGAAGAACCGCTGGGGTAACTTCGGCGGTGTATCGGCTGCATGGCGTGTGTCGGAAGAGGCGTTCTTCGAACCGCTGAAGGCGTATGTAGACGATTTCAAGCTGAAGGGCAGCTACGGCGTGGTGGGTAACACCAACATCGCAGCCTATGCTTCCAAGTCGTACTACAACTCGTTCTACTACGGCAACAACGGTACGTATTTCATCAAGCAGATTGCCGACCCCAACCTGAAGTGGGAATCGTCTGAGAAGTATGACATCGGTTTCAGCGCACAGCTGCTGGGCCGCATCAACGTGGACTTCGACTATTACTACACCAAATCATCCGACTTGATTCTGGAAGTTCCCCAAGCCCCCTCAAAAGGTCTGCCGGGCAACATCCTCACCACCAACGCCGGAAAGATGGAAAACAAGGGTATCGAGTTCACCCTTTCAGCCGACATCTTCAAGGACGGTCCGTTTAAATGGAATTCAAGCTTCAACATCACCACCACCAAGAACAAGGTGCTGGCGCTGGCAGGCGGCGTGGAGAACATCTTGGGATGGGATGAACAGAAACTCGAAAACAACAACATCACCGTGGTGGGCAAGAGCATCGGACAGCTCTACACTTACCCCACCGGAGGCATCGACCGCGAAACGGGCCGCCGTATCTTCTACAGCCCCGAAGGCGAGAAGCTACTGTTCGACTACACCACCGACTCGGGCTGGATTCACGAAGACGGCTCTGCCTACGAAGGCGAACTGAAGCCGGTCATCAGCGGCAACACCCTGCCCACCTGGTATGGCGGATGGAGCAACTACTTTGAATACAAAGGCTTCGACCTCTCCATCTTCTTCCAGTTCTCTGGCGGAAACAAGATCTACAACGGTACGAAAGCCACAGTGAGTGATATGCGCTACTGGAGCAACTCGAAGGAAGTGCTGGGCAATTACTGGACGCCCGAACGCAAGGATGCGATGTATGCGCTCCCTGTATATGGCGACAACTACTCCAACGGTTCGGCCATGGCGCTGAGCGACTGGGTGGAAAAGGGCGACTATCTGCGTCTGAAGAACATCTCGCTGGGCTACACGTTCAACACCAAGAAGTGGGCCAAGGCTATCGGCATCAGCAAACTGAGAGTCTATGCACAGGCACAGAACCTGTTTGTCATCACCGGCTATAGCGGCATGGACCCCGAGGTGATGTCCAACACTACGAACGCTGTGCTCTCTCCGGGTGTGGACAAGAACACATTGCCGCAGGCTCGCACATACACTTTCGGTGTGAACCTGTCGTTCTAAGCAAGCAGCCAGCCTCTCGGAAGAAGCCGACCTTCATTCCGAAAGAATCAGCTATCGGAAGAAGCGGACCTTCATTCCGGAAGAAAGTGAATCAAAAAGAATAAAACCCTGAGCCTGTGCGGCCCATTCCCCGCAGGCTCACTCACAAAAAAGATTTGAAAGTATGAAAAAGAAATATATTGCTTCGTTTGTATTGGCTGCCCTGCTCAGCGCAGGATGCAGCAGCAGTTTTCTTGACCAGGACCCTCCGCTCTACATCGGAGGAGAAGATATCTACATCTCTGCAGAACGCATGGAAGCTACCCTGCTGGGACTGTATGGCTCTCTCAAGAATACAGATCAGGAATCGTTTATGGGCGGTAAAACTTATCTTGTGTTCGACCAGCGCGGTGAGGACATCAGCAATGTGTCGGGCAACCTGAGCACACTTTATGAAGCCTACACGATGAACGTGAGCCCCGTATCCACCGAGAACACCACAACCTGGACCAATGCCTACGCTACGATCAACAACATCAACCTCTTCCTCGAAGGCATCGAAGGAGGCAAGGAAGTGCTGGGCAACAAGTATGCACAGTTCAAGGCCGAAGCGCAGTTCATCCGGGCGCTGTGCTACTACTACCTCAACAACCTCTACGCTCAGCCCTATCTGCTGAAACCCGATGCAAAGTCGGTGCCCTTGCGCCTCACTGCGCAGAAAGGCGGAGAAGGCAATGCTATGCCGCGCTCTACCGTGGAGCAGGTGTACAACCAGGTGCTGGCCGACCTTCAAGACCTGCAGGCGCTGCCTGACGGAACGGCAACGGAAGCGGGCACTACACGCGCCACCAAAGGAGCTGCCCACATGCTGAAGATGCGCGTAAACATGGCTTTAGGCAACTGGGAAGCGGCCATCAAGGAAGGCGAAGCGGTGAAGGGATACGAGCTGGTGAGCGACGTTACTACGCTGTTTAAGACGCCCTATTACACCACAGAAACGATTTTCTCGCTGCCCATGGCTACCAACAATACGCCCAACACGCAGCAGGGACTGGCCGAATACTACACCGACCCCAAGATTCTGAAAATTGACCTGGAGAACGGTATCATGGCCGAAGCCAACTACAGCCTGGCCGACGACAAACGTATGTCGTTCAAGGCGGAAGACGAAACATTGGCGAAATTCACCGACGTACGCACCAAACTCGACTGGGTGCCCATCTTCCGCTATGCCGAAACGCTGCTCAACCTGGCCGAATGTTATGCCAACACATCGGATGGAGAAGCACAGGCCAAGGATTACTTGAAGCAGGTGCGCCACCGCTCCTTAGCAGCCGACAAGGATAAGCTGAACATCGACGCGCTGAGCGGCGATGCGCTGAAACAGGCCATCTACAAGGAACGCCGCCTGGAATTCATCGGCGAGGGATTGCGCGGCATCGATATTCTGAGAAGAGGCGAGAACTTTGTGCGCGGCGAGAAGGTTACTTCTCCTCAAAACAGCGGATACACCTGGCCCATCCCGCAAGCTGAATCCTTGCTGAACCCTGATATCAATAAATAAACAATGGAATAAATCAATAAATAAAACACACACATCAAAAATCCCCTGCTGCCTCAGCGCCGGTGTGAACCGACAAGGCAGCAGGGGTCTCTTTTTATATAATCAAAAGCCCTGATTTATAAAATTGAAACAACTGAAACTGAAACAAACTGAAACTGAAACTGAAACAGCAACAGCTGAAACAAACTGAAACAGCTGAAACAGTTCAGCTACTTAACCTTCTGAACATTCAGTATGACTTCGTTAAAGCCCAATGCCACAAACAACTCTTTCAGTTTCACCAAGCCATTTTCTTCAGCTTTCTGCAGAATATTGAAATTCTTAGCATCCTGCAAAATCTGGTCCTTGCCGGAAGCGGTAAGCTGAGCCACCTCATCGTGCGACCAAGTTCCGTCTTCAACGTAAACTTCATAATCCGACGGATTGACAATCACATCAAACACTTCAACCGGAGGCAGGTTCACCGAAATGGTGTCATGACGAACAACCAAGTCATCCTTACCCAATTTAGTCAAATCAAAGCCAGCCTTCACCTTGCCGCGTGCAATCACCACAAGTTGGTCTTGAAAATCAGCCTTCACCAGCGAGCCCAAATAAGAATTGTTAATCTCGCTGCTCTTGGTGTTCTTCACCACAACTTCTTCGTAATAACATGCAGTAGAAAACTCGCCGATTTTTTGCACTTCATCCACCACATTTACCGTCTTGTCAATCTTGAGCGTACGTTTAGGGAATAAATCGAATTTATAAGCCAAGAATATCACACCAGCCAAGAGAAGAAGCAATATAATCCCTTTAATAATCGTTTTCATAACTACACAAATTATTCAAAATTTACAACTACCTTTTTAAAACCCAACTGCGAAAGCATCGCTTTAAAAAACATCGATGCATTCTCTTCTGCTTCTTTCAGGATACCTATATTCTCAATATCGTCCACGATGTCTTTTTCTCCCTGGCGCAGCAACGAAGTGCGCTCTTCTGCAGTAAAGTCGAAACGCAACATAGACACCTCACTAAATGCCATTTTCGTTTCCTCGGGCGGCATGTTGATAGAAAGCAGCGTGGCATGCGGAAGCGTGATGATGGCCTCCTTCTTGCTGTGGTCCAGCTGAAACTTTTCCATCGTCAGATTTTGCAGGTTGATGCCCGCCTTCAGATAAGCCGTACAGTTAAACAGAATCTTACGATCGCCAATCTTATACCACTCACCCACGTCATTTGCCTTAACCACCTTTTTGATGGTATACTTCACAGAACCGAAATCAGCAATATCCGTCATCTGCTGAACCTTCGATTCAATCTCGTTCTCTACCCCATTAGAGCAAGAAAACATTACTGACATCAGTAATAGAGGTAATGTCTTAAGTAATTTCATAATCGTTATACAACTATTAGATTTAAAAATATAAGATAATTATAATTTCATATCAATCACACCCTGCTTCTTTACATCCATCAAAAGATATAGCCCTTCCATAGTGCTGAAAGAAAAAGAATCAGAGTAAAGATAATAATGGCGGTAGAAAAAGCCAGGAAAGCATACACTTGAAAAGCATACTGTATCCTTTTCTTTTCCATATCAACTTTACTTCTTCCATAGCGTGAACGGCGAGAAGCAAAGTATTCATCAAAATTCTTATAAGCAAAAACAGCAGCACGTATAGGCAATATTAATGCTAAAATGAAAAAAAGACATAAATAGGGAGAAGGATAGTCCGCAGCCATATATTTCTGAACTCCATCACTGTAGAGAATAAAGACAGATGAAAATAAAGAAACCACAAAAATGGCAGGATGCGCATCAACTAAAAGAGATAAAAATAATTTCATATACAAATCGAATAATTAAATGAATAAATATGTTATCAGTAAAATAAATTTAAAAGAGAAACTCTGTACACAGAACACCCACTCTCGACACAAAACGCCACATGAGAAAAGGATACAGGCAAAAGAAATTCTTTATCCATATCCTGCTTTCTTTTGCTTCAGTTCTGCAGCACACTCCTTCTTTATATCACTTTCAAAATGCTTGTTCAGAGTATCAGCAATCAGCTTCGCTATGGCAACACGACGAGCATCCCACAGACAAGCACTCCAAGCAATACGGAGCAATATATTGTTTTTGGCACCTCTGCCAGGCTTATATTGTCTCATCAGCAGTTGAGGATTTGAACAATTATGATAACGCTGATGATCGGATTCCATACTAAATTTTTCCACCGCCTCTTGAGCGAAATCCTCATAAAAAGACCGATAGGCTACCATATCTTCCACAAAAAGATTCTCACCTTCAAATCGTTCATCGCCCTTGGGTCCACCTGCAGAAAAATGGAATATAGTGGGATATGTAGGTTCATTAGCCCCACTGGCCACCAATAGTGTCATGGTCCAACTTCCTTCTCGAGAAGTAAGCTGTTCCAAATCATCCATAAACATGGACAGGTTTTCTTCATGCGTCTCGCGGTCGGCAAAACGATAATAAGAATGATAGGGACGCAACTCTCCTATCTCACGGCTGATATAATTAAACCCACCGATTAAAGCCACGTAGTATGAGAAATTGCCGATACAGGCATCCGCCAAACTGGAAACCGAAATTATAGTAATCTTCGACCCCCTGTCAATGCAACATCCGTAAGGGCGATTCAACATAAAATGCTCTACTGCCAGCTTATCTTGCGGCCGTTCATCAATCGTCTGCGTAGTAGCCAGATTTATCAAGCGGAAGTCAGGAGAAGCTTCCACAGCATCAAACACATCGTCATACTTTAATCCTACCCGTGCCTGAATATCATAAACAGACAGATGCTGAGGAACAACCTGAAAACCTGTGGGGCGATCCAACTTACGCTCAAATGCAAGTTTCAAACGACCTACATGCTTTTTTATCTCTTCTTCATGCAGTTCTTTTTCCATAGCCTCTGAAAATCCTGATCCTATAAGTCCTGTAGGCACAGCAAACAATGCAATGCCCAAAATACCAATAATACTTGCAATAATACGGCCTGTAAAAGTAATGGGTGGATTTTCGGCAAAGCCCCCCGGATCGCCGATGTACTGGGCAAAAGCCCATACAACCGAAGTCAATCCGTTGTTATAGACTTCCGGTTGAGCTGCATGTTCATAAAAAAACAGCACAAACGAAAGCATCAGTGTAACAATAACCAAAAACTGAAGCGAGATAAACATCTCTTTGGATTTTGAAGCAAAGGCTGCTTGCAAAAGTCGGAAAGAACGCATATAGCGAAAAACTCGCAGCAAACGAATAATCCGCAGTGACCTCAACAACGTATAAGAGAAAGGCAGAAATAAAGATACATAAAACGAGTATGTGGAAATAATATCAATAAACCCATAAAAAGTAAAACAATATCTCACACGTCCCCAAAACCCCTTAAACTTAGGATCCAGTAAATCGGCTACCCAAATACGCAGGGTTACCTCTATAGTAAAAATTGCTACAGTTATTATATCAATAACATACAAAGTCCTTGATAAAAAAGGAGAAATTTCAAAAGTAGAAATAAAAACAGATATCGTACTGAGAATAATGAGCCCGATTATAAAATAATCGAAAAAATTACTCCATTGTTCTGTACGCAAATCACTATCAAACACTCTCCCTAGCTGTTGTTTTATCTTTGTTACTTTATCCATTAATCTGATTTATTATCACTTGCATTGCTTTAACCATCACCTCCAAGGGCACAGTAGGCTTACCAACTTTGGCAGAAGGCTGCCCTTCATAATAAGGGAGATGCACAAACAAAGCCTTACTCTGAATGGCAGATTGACATAAGGTCAAAGCCTCAAAATAAAGACGATTACACACATACAACCCGCAAGAATTTGATATCTTCACCGGGATGCCTTGCTCTGCAATGGCTCCACACAATGACTTCACCGGCACATTGGTAAACCAAGCATTTGCAGAATCTGCAGAAATCAATTCTTCTTGGGGAATATAGCCATCATTATCGGGCATTTTAGCATCCATCATATTGATGGCTATACGCTCCAGTTTTATCTTATCAGATCCTCCCGACTGACCTAACATCAGGATAAAATCGGGATGATACTTTTGGAGAGCATCATACAGTCCATTGGCTACCCGTTGAAAACTCACAGGCAACTGCACACAGACAACCTCAATGCCGGGATAGAACGTGGAGCATGCCACTTCCTTAGCTACTTCCCACGACGAATTTTCAGGGTAATCTCCGTAAGGCTCAAAACCGGTAACCAAAACCCGCATCATTTCCATACTCCTTTTTTACATCCTCTTTTTTCACAATCGGCATTGAAAGCAGAAAGAGTTAACTCATCAACACTTCCACTTGTATAATAAGGTTTACCATCAGCTGAAGTAAAGCATACCTGGCAATAAAGTCCGAATACGGTATCAAATTCTTTTTCCAGCGACTTTATCTTTTTATTGCCAGAAATGGAAATATCACCACCCGAATCTTTCCGACGCACGGAAGCCAACGTCTTGCTTCCATCGATAGGTTGTATTCTTTCGCCCTTCGCTACCTGCTCGCGTGCATAGCTATAAAATATACCCAAACGTAAGTATGGGAACTTTTTAGTAAACTCCTTACACAAAGTCTCAATCTTTTTGTTACCTGTCACAGAAAGTTCAGTGATTGTTTTCGAAGCAGTTGTAGTCGTTTTTTTTACAGTAGTTGTCTTTGCTGCAGTTGTCTTTTTTGCAGCGGTAGACTTTGCCGCGGTAGTCTTCTTGGTTGCTGTAGTTTTCTTAGTCGCGGTAGTTTTTTTAGTTGCTGTTGCCATAGTAATAGTCTTTTAATATTATACAATAAATTCCTCTTGCTTAAACTAAAATGATAGAATAATAAAACGGTTCACCATCGATTGTCTTTTGATTCCAATGTATAACATAGTCCTTCTCAACTTCAAAATCCGGGTAATCCTTCGCGCAGGAAGAACCAGCTCCACCCCAATGTTTGACTTTAGAATGCACACCTTCGGACATATCAAATGGATAAGAGGTAGAAGTGGAACGTGTTTTCTGAGTATATAAAGGATCATTTGTTACAAAAACAGCCAATCCATTCTTCACAGAAGCAAAACGCTGACACACCAATTCCAACCGCCTTACATCCTTCCAGTAATTATACATGCCTAAATTCTGAGCAGACTGGTTCTTCATCACAGGAATTTTAGAAGATAAGACCTCGCCAAACCGAGGAAGACTTCTTTCCAAACGCTTTGTCTTATACTTTAATTCTACAGGAAGAAACTCTCCATTTTTCTTAACTACAATATCCAAACGCATTTCGCTTTTCCACACGTAACCACGCAATTCATGGAGAGGAACATAGTATTCCAAATCAACGTCATCGTATGCATTTTTGGATGCACGCAGCCAAATAGCCAAATGCATTTGAAGATCGCGTTCGTTGAACAACAATTCTTCATTCTTTGCCAAGAAATCAAGTATATCCGTTTGAACTAATTCACAGAGTGTATGCATAGTATAAAATCATCAGTCAATTTAAGCAGAGTAATGCAAAGTAAGCAGATACACCAATTGCATCTGCCTACTTTGCGATGAAAAAGATTACTCTTCAATAATAATAAATTCCGTACGTCTATTCTTGCTCAAATCAGAAGCATCTATAGGTTCAGACGAACCCTTACCTATAGCTGTGAGACGAGAAGCATCAATTCCTTCTTTATTGACAAGGAAATCAACAGCTGCCTGTGCTCTTTTTTGAGAGAGTACTTTGTTAGCCTCTTCATTTCCTTCTGCAGAAGTGTGGCCTTCAATAGAAAGTTTCAGTTTATCATTCGCTTTCAACACTTTAGCCAAATCATGAAGAGCCAATTTAGCATCATCATTCAATTCGGCTTTATTTACTTCAAACTGTGCAGCATTGAAATTCTTTTGAATTTCAGCAATTTGCTGAACAAAAACCGTATCTCTGACTACTACTTCCTTCACTACTTCTTTCACAACTACCTTTTCTACCACTTCCTTATCACGTGGCATGAACAAAGCAGCCAACACACCCAAAAGGGCTAAAGCAACAAGAATCCAAATCCAAACAGGGAATTTCTTCTTCTCAGGTTTTACTTCCGGTGGAGTAAAGCCATTCAAAAATTCCAATCTGAACTCTCCTCTTTTACCAAATCCCTTTTCGGCTTCTGTATATTCTGCTACTTCAATTCCATATACTTTAGCCTGAGCAATGGCACGTTCAAATGAAGACTTAGTCCACATCTTAACAACAGATACACGTTGTCCATCACCTGTGTGAATCAATTCGTCTTCATTTTTAAAATAGCCATCCCAATTAGCTGTAGTTCCTTTATCATCAGCAAGCACAAAATTTTCAGAAACACCTTTATCCGGATTCAGACTATTAGGAAAAGCCTTCCGAAGATCTTCCAGGGTAGCTTGTGGATAAATGGTCATATAAGCATGAACCAACCCAAGCACCGTTCTGTTTTGAGCCTTGCTATATACTCTTATTTTAGCTTCCATTAATTCTAATAATACCTGTTATTTACATCTTTTCAGATTATCTTGATGACACTGCATTATTTTTTTCAAACGGAGTATGGCAGCGTCATGCCTAGCCGCTACGTCTATTTTACTTTTCCGATAGTTGGCTTTCGTTGTCGTATCGCGTGCACTTTTTATCAAAGCAGCATATCTGGCATTATCCTTTTTCTTTCTCTCGCGCTCTTTCGCAATTTGAGCACGATCATCAATAATGCATTTTTTATAATACTCTTTACTCATAGCTAGAAAAAATAAATAGACACCCTGTTGGCATTTTATTTGCTATACTTAGATTTCAAAGCTGCCATATCAGCCTTAGAAGCATTCTTTGGAATGTCGGGCAATTTTGCCAACGTCATATTATCCAATGCCAAAACAAAGTCATCGGAAGAAGCTACCTGTACAGTCAAACCAAATTTGGCCTTCATATCTTTTTCAAAACCTCCTACGGTTTTACTTCCTCTACACTCATAACTTCCAGTTTCAGAAGCCAATTCGCTTACCTTCTCAGAACCGTCACAACGTTTGCGTCCATTATAGACACGAAGTGTTCCACCAAATTCATCTTTAAACTTTTTACATAAAGTTGACACCAAAAGACGTCCGTCTACTTTTATTTCCATAAATAAATCAAATCAAAATTAAACCTCATGTTATTCTTCAGAACTTTTTAAAAGTTCATCTATCAATTTCGAACCGAATTGACGAGTAGTCCAATTAGGATCGTATTCAAAATTGATTTTTTCAGCAATTTCACGAAGAGCTGCTTTCGTGTTGTCATAATAACGGTAAACTTCAATTGAACCATTCTCAAGTTGAGAAATCACATATTCACCGTGTTTTGCTGTTTTTTTTGCCATATCTACCGCTATTTAAATTAGAATTCAATCTCCAATTCGGGTTCTGTGCTCACCATATCGGCTACTAAAAGCAAGGTTCTAGCATCAGAAACACCAACGCTAGATGCAATTGTATGGATGACTTCTGCTTCTTCTGAAGAGAATACATTATCTGAAATTACCAACTGAATAACGGCTTCCAAAACGATTTCCGACTCAGTTGCATCTACTTTAGCGCATTCTTCACCTAGAAAAACATTCAATTGTGTTTCATCCATCGTATTTACAGTTTCCAAAGCAGCATTCATTTCTGCATTAAAAACTTCCGAATCAAACTGCAGAGCTTCTGCTATTTCTTCAACTGTAATCTTTTCAGCTTCATCATACACCCCATCTGCCCATACTGCACAGGCTAAGATATTTGCTACGATCTTACTATTTGTTTTCATACTATCTACATTTAAATGTTATTTGAATAAGCGTTTAAGTCTGTTTGTAAGACTATTCTTTTGTTTACGAGCTTTTGCCATATTAGCGCGCATTTCTTTGTACTCTTTAGTACGCTTGTCTACTTTACCTGATTTCGTTTTTTTTAATGCCATAAGAATAATATTTTTTAAGATTATGTAATTGTCACTTATGAAAATGATTTGACACAAAAATATATAGAAATTAAAGTATTATGCTCTTTGAAAAGTTAATAGAATTTAAGTGAACCAACATGAACCAATGTGAACCAATATGAACCAATATGAACCTAAATGAACCAATATCAAGGATATAAATTCCATCTTAAAATGCTACATTTGCCGTTTAGACAAAATCGTCCAACTTAAAATAAGAGCTATGATTGCATTGGAATTGGAAATTAAAAATTTACTGGAAAGCCTGGCTCCCACAAGCGGCGTGGCCAAACAATTGTCGAAAACGAAAAAAATACTCGACTCTTCATCTCACATGGTAGAGGCAGTAGATAACTTCAGCAAAGCATTGAAAAAAAATGTAGGAAAAGGATTAGGAGGTGGTATTACAGGGGGAGTATCCGGATGGGTGGCCAGCAAAACGACCAAAGTGGTAGGCGGTTTGGGGGCAGGAGCTGTATCTGCCATTCTGCAAACAACGGCAGCCATGATCCCTGACTCTTCCGACCCAAAATCAACGGACACGGATTTAAAGATTGCCCAACTCATTAACAACTACACACTACCGAAAGACAAGAATGAACTCTTCGACCTGCTACAATGGATATATGTCCAGCTGCAGTCCAACCATACCCCGTTTGGAGACCAAACAATCGAATCATTGGAAAAAATTCATCAACGAACATACGAAATGCTCAAAGTCCTTTGCAAGAACGATGAAGAGATGACTAATTTGTCTAAACAATATGCACCAAAGAAAAAATTCATTTTTTGGAAAGGATAGCATATAACCACACACACATCAAAAAAATCCCCTGCTGCCTCAGCGCCGGTGTGAACCGACAAGGCAGCAGGGGTCTCTTTTTATATAATCAAAAGCCCTGATTTATAAAATTGAAACAACTGAAACTGAAACAAACTGAAACTGAAACTGAAACAGCAACAGCTGAAACAAACTGAAACAGCTGAAACAGTTCAGCTACTTAACCTTCTGAACATTCAGTATGACTTCGTTAAAGCCCAATGCCACAAACAACTCTTTCAGTTTCACCAAGCCATTTTCTTCAGCTTTCTGCAGAATATTGAAATTCTTAGCATCCTGCAAAATCTGGTCCTTGCCGGAAGCGGTAAGCTGAGCCACCTCATCGTGCGACCAAGTTCCGTCTTCAACGTAAACTTCATAATCCGACGGATTGACAATCACATCAAACACTTCAACCGGAGGCAGGTTCACCGAAATGGTGTCATGACGAACAACCAAGTCATCCTTACCCAATTTAGTCAAATCAAAGCCAGCCTTCACCTTGCCGCGTGCAATCACCACAAGTTGGTCTTGAAAATCAGCCTTCACCAGCGAGCCCAAATAAGAATTGTTAATCTCGCTGCTCTTGGTGTTCTTCACCACAACTTCTTCGTAATAACATGCAGTAGAAAACTCGCCGATTTTTTGCACTTCATCCACCACATTTACCGTCTTGTCAATCTTGAGCGTACGTTTAGGGAATAAATCGAATTTATAAGCCAAGAATATCACACCAGCCAAGAGAAGAAGCAATATAATCCCTTTAATAATCGTTTTCATAACTACACAAATTATTCAAAATTTACAACTACCTTTTTAAAACCCAACTGCGAAAGCATCGCTTTAAAAAACATCGATGCATTCTCTTCTGCTTCTTTCAGGATACCTATATTCTCAATATCGTCCACGATGTCTTTTTCTCCCTGGCGCAGCAACGAAGTGCGCTCTTCTGCAGTAAAGTCGAAACGCAACATAGACACCTCACTAAATGCCATTTTCGTTTCCTCGGGCGGCATGTTGATAGAAAGCAGCGTGGCATGCGGAAGCGTGATGATGGCCTCCTTCTTGCTGTGGTCCAGCTGAAACTTTTCCATCGTCAGATTTTGCAGGTTGATGCCCGCCTTCAGATAAGCCGTACAGTTAAACAGAATCTTACGATCGCCAATCTTATACCACTCACCCACGTCATTTGCCTTAACCACCTTTTTGATGGTATACTTCACAGAACCGAAATCAGCAATATCCGTCATCTGCTGAACCTTCGATTCAATCTCGTTCTCTACCCCATTAGAGCAAGAAAACATTACTGACATCAGTAATAGAGGTAATGTCTTAAGTAATTTCATAATCGTTATACAACTATTAGATTTAAAAATATAAGATAATTATAATTTCATATCAATCACACCCTGCTTCTTTACATCCATCAAAAGATATAGCCCTTCCATAGTGCTGAAAGAAAAAGAATCAGAGTAAAGATAATAATGGCGGTAGAAAAAGCCAGGAAAGCATACACTTGAAAAGCATACTGTATCCTTTTCTTTTCCATATCAACTTTACTTCTTCCATAGCGTGAACGGCGAGAAGCAAAGTATTCATCAAAATTCTTATAAGCAAAAACAGCAGCACGTATAGGCAATATTAATGCTAAAATGAAAAAAAGACATAAATAGGGAGAAGGATAGTCCGCAGCCATATATTTCTGAACTCCATCACTGTAGAGAATAAAGACAGATGAAAATAAAGAAACCACAAAAATGGCAGGATGCGCATCAACTAAAAGAGATAAAAATAATTTCATATACAAATCGAATAATTAAATGAATAAATATGTTATCAGTAAAATAAATTTAAAAGAGAAACTCTGTACACAGAACACCCACTCTCGACACAAAACGCCACATGAGAAAAGGATACAGGCAAAAGAAATTCTTTATCCATATCCTGCTTTCTTTTGCTTCAGTTCTGCAGCACACTCCTTCTTTATATCACTTTCAAAATGCTTGTTCAGAGTATCAGCAATCAGCTTCGCTATGGCAACACGACGAGCATCCCACAGACAAGCACTCCAAGCAATACGGAGCAATATATTGTTTTTGGCACCTCTGCCAGGCTTATATTGTCTCATCAGCAGTTGAGGATTTGAACAATTATGATAACGCTGATGATCGGATTCCATACTAAATTTTTCCACCGCCTCTTGAGCGAAATCCTCATAAAAAGACCGATAGGCTACCATATCTTCCACAAAAAGATTCTCACCTTCAAATCGTTCATCGCCCTTGGGTCCACCTGCAGAAAAATGGAATATAGTGGGATATGTAGGTTCATTAGCCCCACTGGCCACCAATAGTGTCATGGTCCAACTTCCTTCTCGAGAAGTAAGCTGTTCCAAATCATCCATAAACATGGACAGGTTTTCTTCATGCGTCTCGCGGTCGGCAAAACGATAATAAGAATGATAGGGACGCAACTCTCCTATCTCACGGCTGATATAATTAAACCCACCGATTAAAGCCACGTAGTATGAGAAATTGCCGATACAGGCATCCGCCAAACTGGAAACCGAAATTATAGTAATCTTCGACCCCCTGTCAATGCAACATCCGTAAGGGCGATTCAACATAAAATGCTCTACTGCCAGCTTATCTTGCGGCCGTTCATCAATCGTCTGCGTAGTAGCCAGATTTATCAAGCGGAAGTCAGGAGAAGCTTCCACAGCATCAAACACATCGTCATACTTTAATCCTACCCGTGCCTGAATATCATAAACAGACAGATGCTGAGGAACAACCTGAAAACCTGTGGGGCGATCCAACTTACGCTCAAATGCAAGTTTCAAACGACCTACATGCTTTTTTATCTCTTCTTCATGCAGTTCTTTTTCCATAGCCTCTGAAAATCCTGATCCTATAAGTCCTGTAGGCACAGCAAACAATGCAATGCCCAAAATACCAATAATACTTGCAATAATACGGCCTGTAAAAGTAATGGGTGGATTTTCGGCAAAGCCCCCCGGATCGCCGATGTACTGGGCAAAAGCCCATACAACCGAAGTCAATCCGTTGTTATAGACTTCCGGTTGAGCTGCATGTTCATAAAAAAACAGCACAAACGAAAGCATCAGTGTAACAATAACCAAAAACTGAAGCGAGATAAACATCTCTTTGGATTTTGAAGCAAAGGCTGCTTGCAAAAGTCGGAAAGAACGCATATAGCGAAAAACTCGCAGCAAACGAATAATCCGCAGTGACCTCAACAACGTATAAGAGAAAGGCAGAAATAAAGATACATAAAACGAGTATGTGGAAATAATATCAATAAACCCATAAAAAGTAAAACAATATCTCACACGTCCCCAAAACCCCTTAAACTTAGGATCCAGTAAATCGGCTACCCAAATACGCAGGGTTACCTCTATAGTAAAAATTGCTACAGTTATTATATCAATAACATACAAAGTCCTTGATAAAAAAGGAGAAATTTCAAAAGTAGAAATAAAAACAGATATCGTACTGAGAATAATGAGCCCGATTATAAAATAATCGAAAAAATTACTCCATTGTTCTGTACGCAAATCACTATCAAACACTCTCCCTAGCTGTTGTTTTATCTTTGTTACTTTATCCATTAATCTGATTTATTATCACTTGCATTGCTTTAACCATCACCTCCAAGGGCACAGTAGGCTTACCAACTTTGGCAGAAGGCTGCCCTTCATAATAAGGGAGATGCACAAACAAAGCCTTACTCTGAATGGCAGATTGACATAAGGTCAAAGCCTCAAAATAAAGACGATTACACACATACAACCCGCAAGAATTTGATATCTTCACCGGGATGCCTTGCTCTGCAATGGCTCCACACAATGACTTCACCGGCACATTGGTAAACCAAGCATTTGCAGAATCTGCAGAAATCAATTCTTCTTGGGGAATATAGCCATCATTATCGGGCATTTTAGCATCCATCATATTGATGGCTATACGCTCCAGTTTTATCTTATCAGATCCTCCCGACTGACCTAACATCAGGATAAAATCGGGATGATACTTTTGGAGAGCATCATACAGTCCATTGGCTACCCGTTGAAAACTCACAGGCAACTGCACACAGACAACCTCAATGCCGGGATAGAACGTGGAGCATGCCACTTCCTTAGCTACTTCCCACGACGAATTTTCAGGGTAATCTCCGTAAGGCTCAAAACCGGTAACCAAAACCCGCATCATTTCCATACTCCTTTTTTACATCCTCTTTTTTCACAATCGGCATTGAAAGCAGAAAGAGTTAACTCATCAACACTTCCACTTGTATAATAAGGTTTACCATCAGCTGAAGTAAAGCATACCTGGCAATAAAGTCCGAATACGGTATCAAATTCTTTTTCCAGCGACTTTATCTTTTTATTGCCAGAAATGGAAATATCACCACCCGAATCTTTCCGACGCACGGAAGCCAACGTCTTGCTTCCATCGATAGGTTGTATTCTTTCGCCCTTCGCTACCTGCTCGCGTGCATAGCTATAAAATATACCCAAACGTAAGTATGGGAACTTTTTAGTAAACTCCTTACACAAAGTCTCAATCTTTTTGTTACCTGTCACAGAAAGTTCAGTGATTGTTTTCGAAGCAGTTGTAGTCGTTTTTTTTACAGTAGTTGTCTTTGCTGCAGTTGTCTTTTTTGCAGCGGTAGACTTTGCCGCGGTAGTCTTCTTGGTTGCTGTAGTTTTCTTAGTCGCGGTAGTTTTTTTAGTTGCTGTTGCCATAGTAATAGTCTTTTAATATTATACAATAAATTCCTCTTGCTTAAACTAAAATGATAGAATAATAAAACGGTTCACCATCGATTGTCTTTTGATTCCAATGTATAACATAGTCCTTCTCAACTTCAAAATCCGGGTAATCCTTCGCGCAGGAAGAACCAGCTCCACCCCAATGTTTGACTTTAGAATGCACACCTTCGGACATATCAAATGGATAAGAGGTAGAAGTGGAACGTGTTTTCTGAGTATATAAAGGATCATTTGTTACAAAAACAGCCAATCCATTCTTCACAGAAGCAAAACGCTGACACACCAATTCCAACCGCCTTACATCCTTCCAGTAATTATACATGCCTAAATTCTGAGCAGACTGGTTCTTCATCACAGGAATTTTAGAAGATAAGACCTCGCCAAACCGAGGAAGACTTCTTTCCAAACGCTTTGTCTTATACTTTAATTCTACAGGAAGAAACTCTCCATTTTTCTTAACTACAATATCCAAACGCATTTCGCTTTTCCACACGTAACCACGCAATTCATGGAGAGGAACATAGTATTCCAAATCAACGTCATCGTATGCATTTTTGGATGCACGCAGCCAAATAGCCAAATGCATTTGAAGATCGCGTTCGTTGAACAACAATTCTTCATTCTTTGCCAAGAAATCAAGTATATCCGTTTGAACTAATTCACAGAGTGTATGCATAGTATAAAATCATCAGTCAATTTAAGCAGAGTAATGCAAAGTAAGCAGATACACCAATTGCATCTGCCTACTTTGCGATGAAAAAGATTACTCTTCAATAATAATAAATTCCGTACGTCTATTCTTGCTCAAATCAGAAGCATCTATAGGTTCAGACGAACCCTTACCTATAGCTGTGAGACGAGAAGCATCAATTCCTTCTTTATTGACAAGGAAATCAACAGCTGCCTGTGCTCTTTTTTGAGAGAGTACTTTGTTAGCCTCTTCATTTCCTTCTGCAGAAGTGTGGCCTTCAATAGAAAGTTTCAGTTTATCATTCGCTTTCAACACTTTAGCCAAATCATGAAGAGCCAATTTAGCATCATCATTCAATTCGGCTTTATTTACTTCAAACTGTGCAGCATTGAAATTCTTTTGAATTTCAGCAATTTGCTGAACAAAAACCGTATCTCTGACTACTACTTCCTTCACTACTTCTTTCACAACTACCTTTTCTACCACTTCCTTATCACGTGGCATGAACAAAGCAGCCAACACACCCAAAAGGGCTAAAGCAACAAGAATCCAAATCCAAACAGGGAATTTCTTCTTCTCAGGTTTTACTTCCGGTGGAGTAAAGCCATTCAAAAATTCCAATCTGAACTCTCCTCTTTTACCAAATCCCTTTTCGGCTTCTGTATATTCTGCTACTTCAATTCCATATACTTTAGCCTGAGCAATGGCACGTTCAAATGAAGACTTAGTCCACATCTTAACAACAGATACACGTTGTCCATCACCTGTGTGAATCAATTCGTCTTCATTTTTAAAATAGCCATCCCAATTAGCTGTAGTTCCTTTATCATCAGCAAGCACAAAATTTTCAGAAACACCTTTATCCGGATTCAGACTATTAGGAAAAGCCTTCCGAAGATCTTCCAGGGTAGCTTGTGGATAAATGGTCATATAAGCATGAACCAACCCAAGCACCGTTCTGTTTTGAGCCTTGCTATATACTCTTATTTTAGCTTCCATTAATTCTAATAATACCTGTTATTTACATCTTTTCAGATTATCTTGATGACACTGCATTATTTTTTTCAAACGGAGTATGGCAGCGTCATGCCTAGCCGCTACGTCTATTTTACTTTTCCGATAGTTGGCTTTCGTTGTCGTATCGCGTGCACTTTTTATCAAAGCAGCATATCTGGCATTATCCTTTTTCTTTCTCTCGCGCTCTTTCGCAATTTGAGCACGATCATCAATAATGCATTTTTTATAATACTCTTTACTCATAGCTAGAAAAAATAAATAGACACCCTGTTGGCATTTTATTTGCTATACTTAGATTTCAAAGCTGCCATATCAGCCTTAGAAGCATTCTTTGGAATGTCGGGCAATTTTGCCAACGTCATATTATCCAATGCCAAAACAAAGTCATCGGAAGAAGCTACCTGTACAGTCAAACCAAATTTGGCCTTCATATCTTTTTCAAAACCTCCTACGGTTTTACTTCCTCTACACTCATAACTTCCAGTTTCAGAAGCCAATTCGCTTACCTTCTCAGAACCGTCACAACGTTTGCGTCCATTATAGACACGAAGTGTTCCACCAAATTCATCTTTAAACTTTTTACATAAAGTTGACACCAAAAGACGTCCGTCTACTTTTATTTCCATAAATAAATCAAATCAAAATTAAACCTCATGTTATTCTTCAGAACTTTTTAAAAGTTCATCTATCAATTTCGAACCGAATTGACGAGTAGTCCAATTAGGATCGTATTCAAAATTGATTTTTTCAGCAATTTCACGAAGAGCTGCTTTCGTGTTGTCATAATAACGGTAAACTTCAATTGAACCATTCTCAAGTTGAGAAATCACATATTCACCGTGTTTTGCTGTTTTTTTTGCCATATCTACCGCTATTTAAATTAGAATTCAATCTCCAATTCGGGTTCTGTGCTCACCATATCGGCTACTAAAAGCAAGGTTCTAGCATCAGAAACACCAACGCTAGATGCAATTGTATGGATGACTTCTGCTTCTTCTGAAGAGAATACATTATCTGAAATTACCAACTGAATAACGGCTTCCAAAACGATTTCCGACTCAGTTGCATCTACTTTAGCGCATTCTTCACCTAGAAAAACATTCAATTGTGTTTCATCCATCGTATTTACAGTTTCCAAAGCAGCATTCATTTCTGCATTAAAAACTTCCGAATCAAACTGCAGAGCTTCTGCTATTTCTTCAACTGTAATCTTTTCAGCTTCATCATACACCCCATCTGCCCATACTGCACAGGCTAAGATATTTGCTACGATCTTACTATTTGTTTTCATACTATCTACATTTAAATGTTATTTGAATAAGCGTTTAAGTCTGTTTGTAAGACTATTCTTTTGTTTACGAGCTTTTGCCATATTAGCGCGCATTTCTTTGTACTCTTTAGTACGCTTGTCTACTTTACCTGATTTCGTTTTTTTTAATGCCATAAGAATAATATTTTTTAAGATTATGTAATTGTCACTTATGAAAATGATTTGACACAAAAATATATAGAAATTAAAGTATTATGCTCTTTGAAAAGTTAATAGAATTTAAGTGAACCAACATGAACCAATGTGAACCAATATGAACCAATATGAACCTAAATGAACCAATATCAAGGATATAAATTCCATCTTAAAATGCTACATTTGCCGTTTAGACAAAATCGTCCAACTTAAAATAAGAGCTATGATTGCATTGGAATTGGAAATTAAAAATTTACTGGAAAGCCTGGCTCCCACAAGCGGCGTGGCCAAACAATTGTCGAAAACGAAAAAAATACTCGACTCTTCATCTCACATGGTAGAGGCAGTAGATAACTTCAGCAAAGCATTGAAAAAAAATGTAGGAAAAGGATTAGGAGGTGGTATTACAGGGGGAGTATCCGGATGGGTGGCCAGCAAAACGACCAAAGTGGTAGGCGGTTTGGGGGCAGGAGCTGTATCTGCCATTCTGCAAACAACGGCAGCCATGATCCCTGACTCTTCCGACCCAAAATCAACGGACACGGATTTAAAGATTGCCCAACTCATTAACAACTACACACTACCGAAAGACAAGAATGAACTCTTCGACCTGCTACAATGGATATATGTCCAGCTGCAGTCCAACCATACCCCGTTTGGAGACCAAACAATCGAATCATTGGAAAAAATTCATCAACGAACATACGAAATGCTCAAAGTCCTTTGCAAGAACGATGAAGAGATGACTAATTTGTCTAAACAATATGCACCAAAGAAAAAATTCATTTTTTGGAAAGGATAGCATATAACCACACACACATCAAAAAAATCCCCTGCTGTCTCAGCGCCGGTGTGAACCGACAAGGCAGCAGGGGTCTCTTTTATAAAGAATCCGCAGATTCCATGTATGCTATGACCGCGGCAATCATTCAAATCATATGATTTGCTTTAAGCCATTTTTTGCCTGACGGTGTTAAACACCATATCAAAATACGGCACACGGAATACCAATTACAGCAAATGCCATATAAGCCCCCATGATTATTCCTCCTTCTTTTTGTTTGACAATACTAATCCTGCCATTAAAACTAATATTGAAAATAACAATCCCACCCCGTACACTGCTGGTCTGCTACTTTCAAAGTCTTTAAAAAAGGATGTAATCACAACACCCGTAAAACATATTTTGAAACATCTATAAGATAACCACCTAATTTCTCTTTCCACATAGTGCAAATATGACAATTTAAGTTCATATCTCCAACCATCACTGCTGCAAATATAATAAAAGAAATGCAGACAAAAGAGAATGATGATAATTTTCTTTTGTCTGCGTTCTTATTTATAGTAGTTTCTTTAATTCTTCAATATCGGGTAGTGCATTGCGTAATCGCTCGGGCATATCTTTTGTTGCCCTATAAGTTGCAACACCCATAGGCTTGTCATAGTCTCGGATAGCAAACTCTACAAACGACTGATTCATATCACGACACAGCAAGATACCAATTGCAGGGTTTTCGTGTGGTTTCCTCACATAAGTATCAAGAGCCGACAGATATGTACTCAATTGTCCCAAGTATGAAGAACGGAATTTTCCCGATTTCAACTCAACGGCAACAAGCGAGTTAAGTTCTCTATTAAAGAAAAGCAAATCAACAAACAGTTCCTCACCCGAAACCTCCAACCTGTATTGATTGCCTACAAAAATAAAATCCTGTCCAAAGGTTAAAATAAACCTTTTGATGTTATCTACAATAGACTTTTCGAGCACACGCTCGTTCAAATCTTCATCTTGTGTATCAAGTTCCTCGACATTAATAAAATCCAACAAGTATTCATCCTTGAAAGCGTTTACTGCCTTTAATGCCTGCTTTGTGCTCGGCATCGTGGTAGTAAAATTATTGGGGAGCGTTCCTCGGTGGTTGTACAAATCGGCTTTGAGATAATCTCGCAAAGTGTACTTATTCCAAAATCGTGTGGCTGACTCGTGAATATAGAATAGGCGTGCTTCTAACGACTTAGCTTTTGTTATAATCTCAATGTGGTGGCTAAAACCGATAGTAACAAAGTCCGACCAATTAAATTCGTCAGCCATCGGCTGGCGAATTTCCATAAGCAGCATTTGCTCATTAAGCTCCGAATCGCTAACCGCAGTTAGCGTTTTATTTTCGTCAGCCATTGGCTGGCGATTTATAACGGGCGACACTCTTCGTAGA
>Mack_p1__coassemble_515_pt1 | contig 30473 bp, 30 predicted proteins | sample Mack_p1__metabat2_high_PE_038 | metagenome-assembled genome bin Mack_p1 | reverse complement strand
AAAAAACGGGTAGAAAATGGGTAGATTCCTATAGATTTCTACCCATTTTCTACCCTGATTATTAACCTAAAAAAGACAGCTAATTAAGTTCCCTTTTAATGCTGTTTAAATCGTATTTAAAATCATCTAAAAAACACATTTCGTTTTGTGTTAACAAATCTCAAAACCACACAAATCGTTTTGGAAAAGCATCACATTTCGTTTTGGCGATTGTAGGAGGCAATGTGACGAACATCCGTTTCCTGCTTGAAGCACTCCGGGAATGTGCAGCCAAGTGATTTCTCCTTCATAGGTTTGTTCTTTAATGGATTAATCGTATATTTGCAACTAAGATAGTCCTTAGCGATGCTGCCATGGGAGGCAGAAGCGCGAAAGCCCTTATATCGGAGGTTCGAATCCTACCCGTTAAGGGCTATTTTATTTTTATATTGAGAAAAGAGTACTTCAACGATAAAATAGTTATGGCAAAGATGAACTTAACTCCACTTAGTGTAGTAGTAGACGATGTTTGGGGAGAAAAAGGTACTCCTGAGAGGGATGCAATGGAAACCCAGCTCAAAGAAGATTTGCAGGCTTATTATATTGGAGAGGCTATCAAAGCAGAAAGGCTAAGACAAAATCTCACACAGGAAGAGCTAGGAGCCAAAGTAGGTGTAAAGAAGTCGCAAATATCTAAACTTGAAAGCGGCAAATGTATAATAACGCTTCCTACTATGAGTAAAATTTTCAAGGCTTTGGGGTTTCGCTCTGCTTCTCTTGATTTAGGAATAGGTGGGAAGGTTGCTTTGTGGTGAGAGCGTAAACAGGACTTACAATGGAGAGGGCATAATAATGCCCTCTTTTTTTCTGTATTGTTCTTTTGCAATCTTTTAAACCGTATTCAAGTTTGAGCATAAAAAAAGGCTCTGAAAACAAAATGTTTTCAGAGCCTTACCGTTTAGCTTCACAGCTTCGTACACCCTCAGGGATTCGAACCCTGGACCCACTGATTAAGAGTCAGTTGCTCTACCAACTGAGCTAAGAGTGCAACAATTGCTTAATAGAGAAGTACACCCTCAGGGATTCGAACCCTGGACCCACTGATTAAGAGTCAGTTGCTCTACCAACTGAGCTAAGAGTGCTTGTCATTTCTCGTTTGCGGTTGCAAAAGTAGGTCTTTTATTTTATATGACCAAACATTTTGCCATTTGTTTTTCGTTTTTTTTCTATTTTTTTTTCGAAGCTATTCGAATTCATAAATTTCAGAAGGCGTATTTCGCTTTAAAGCAAGCAGTTGTACGTCTTTTCCCACAATGACGCCTTTGTTCTTTAATTTCCATTCAATCGTCTTAAATGCCAGTTCGGGATGATTGTTGTCTTTGCTCAGGTGGCAAAGCCAGATATAATGCAAGTGATCGCTGAAGTTTTCGGAAAGGAATTCAGCGGTGTCTGCATTGCTCATGTGACCGGTGTTGCTGGCTATTCGTTCCTTCAGATGCCGGGGGTAGGGCCCCATCTTCAACATTTCTTCGTCGTAGTTGGCTTCTATCACCAGATAATTGGCTTTGCGGATGTAATGGGCAGCCGTAGGGGTTATTTCGCCCAAGTCGGTGAGAAACGAAAAGACTTTGCCGTCTATCTCGATGCAGTAGCCCACGTTGTCTGTGCCGTCATGGGGCACTTCGAACGACTCGATGCGGAAGTCTTCCAGCATCATGGGGGTTTGCTTTTCGAGGTAGCGCACGGAACTGTGCAGCTTTTCCGTCATGCAGTAGCTGCGGTTGATGCCGGCGTGGATGAGGGCAGTGGTGTAGACGGGGATGTGCAGCTTTTCTCCCAGATGACCCACTGCTTTGATATGGTCGGCGTGATCGTGGGTTATGAATACGGCACGGATGCTGTCGAGCGTAATGCCACATTCTTTCAGTGTTTTTTTTATGGTGCGGATGCCGATTCCTGCATCAATGAGTATGCCATATGCCTCGGTGCCCAGATAATAGCAGTTGCCGCTGCTACCGCTGGCCAGACTTATAAATTTTACTTTCATGTAACTGTCTCCTGTTTAAATATAAAAAATGCCGTCAACTTTTCAGGCAAATTGACGGCAAATATAGTGAAAGCGAAGGCACTTTCAAAGCAGAAACCGAAGTTTTACGTTTTGTTTTATCTGTCGGCTTGCTTCTTTTCCTTCTTCCGGTCTATCGACTCGGTGATTTTGGCAAACAGCAGCAGGGCAATGGCGGCTATCAGACCGATGGCTGCAAAGTAGTACCATATATAATGGGCATTGACGCTCGCTGCTTCCCAGGCGGCACGGCTTTCGTAGAGGGCCGGGTCGGGACAGTATTTGGTGAGCAGGATACCTGCCAGTCCGAATCCGAAGATGGAGGAAAGGAAGGAGTGAAGGTGGCTGAATCCGAGGTACATTCCTTCTTCGCCTTTGGATGCCTGCAGGGAGAAGTATTCCAGGTAGCGGGGGGAAATGAAACATTCGGCCAGGGCTTGCACGACAATGCCGGCCACCATCATGAGGGTGATGTTGCTCATTCCGGAGATGACTTCATTGCCCAGCAGATTGCCGCAGGCCATGAGCAGAGCCGACACGGGGATGAGGAACATGCCCACGTTCATGGATGTAATGGCGCTGCGCTTGGCCATCAGACGGGTGATGAAGCTGACGCAGCACACCACGACAAACGGGTTGACATTGGCAATCCATCCGGGTTTGGCTGTTTCCCCTGCCATGCGGATGACGTATTTGGGCATGGTGGCATAGAGCTGCTGCTGCACCATCCAGAAGCCTGTCACGATGAGAATCAGGATGAGCAAGCGCCAGTTGGTTATGATGCGCAGGAAGCCTTGTCCGATTTCGCCCAGGCTTTTGCCTTCACCGGCGGTCTGGGTGGATTTATAGAGGAAGATCACGGCGAGCAGAGCTATGAAAGTCATGGCTCCTGAGAAATAGTTGATATAGATGTAGGCTTGCTCTCCGATGACGTTGCGCAGGGGGTCGATGATGGTTTTTCCTGTAAATGCACCGACGTTGACCATCATATAGAAGATGGAGTAGCCGCGCGCACGGGTGGCTTCGGTGGTTTCACGCGCCACGGAAGCTGAAATGATGGATTTGATAAAGGAACCGCCTACCATCAGGGTGAACAGGACGGGCACGATGATCCATCTCAGTGAGCTTTGGGGCAGTCCGCTGAACTGTGTCGTGGCTCCGTAGCTCACAAGCCCGGCCGATTGCAGCAGGGTGGGCAGTACAGCCAGTCCGAGATAGCCGGCCGACAGCAGCGAAAAGGCGATGATCATTGACTTGCGGAATCCGATTTTATCGGCATAAGCACCTGAGAAGATGGGAAGCAGATACAAACCTCCGGAAAACAGACCGGAAATCATGCTGGCTTCGAAATCGTTGAATCCTAAAATAGAGGATAGATAGATGGTTAGAACGATAAATACGGCATAGAAGGCCATACGTTCAAACAGTTCGACTGTGTTGCTGACCCAGAAGGCTTTGGTGAAACCCTTGGCAGCACGCTGAGGGGAATTGTTCATGAATTGAAATTTTGGTTTAAAATGTTAATTTGCTGCAAATATACATTAATTTTGTTTTACTGTCTGTATCTTTGTACGAAATTAGGTATAAATAACTATGATTATAGCTGTTGATTTTGACGGAACGATTGTGGAACATCGTTATCCGCGCATCGGAAATGAGATTCCTTTTGCAGTGGAAACACTGAAGTTGTTGCAACAAGATAAGCACCGCCTGATATTATGGAGCGTGCGTGAGGGAGAACTGCTGGACGAGGCAGTGGAATGGTGCCGTGCCCGCGGCCTGGAGTTTTATGCGGTAAACAAGGATTATCCGGAAGAGGATAAGGAGCATCACGGCTTTTCACGCAAGCTGAAGGCGGACTTGTTCATCGACGACCGTAACTTGGGCGGACTGCCCGACTGGGGACAGATTTATCAGATGGTGAAGGAGAAGAAGACGTTTGCTGATATTTATAGTCAGGAGGGGGGAGAAGCAGCTGCTTCACACAAGAAAAAGAAGCGGTGGTTTCCTTTCTGATCTGAATCCGGATCCTCATGATACCGGCTCTGCGGGGCTTCCGGTTGCGACAGGCTGATTGGACAGAAGCAAGGTGGGTTAGGGTGCTACGGAAAGTAGGACTGTAGCCCACCTTGCTTCGTGGAAGGGACTGCTGTTCCGCCCTATACGGGAGGACTCAGGAGGCTTCGTCCTGTCTCACTCCGCCTGGGCCGACTGGCTTTTCTCCCATTTTTCTCTGTACACTTCAAGTTGGTGCACAACGGGGTGATAGGTTTTGTTCTCCCAGTTGCTGGAAATCATGGCTATCATGTTAGTGAGATACAGTTTGCCGTCGAATATAGCGGTCGACGAGTCGAGCATGAATTTTTCTTTCGGATAGTTCTCAGTTTCAAGCATTTTCTCGGCCCAGGACAGCAATTCCTGGATGTTTTCTTTGGTGTATGATAAATTTTCCATTTTTTATTCGTTTTGTTTTGTGTGAACAAAGATACAAATTCAATCGGATAAAAAAGTGTGCAAAGACTATCATCGATTAAAAAAAACGCTATATTTGCATATACATTCTAAAACAATGTACAGTATTTTTAACTTTTATAAAACGATTTTGCTATGAAAATAGGGAAAAATGCACTGACTGCTGTGGTGTTGTGCAGCTGCTTGTTGTTTAGTTCATGTGTGGGTTCTTTCGGCTTGTTCAATCGTCTGAATTCATGGAATAATTCTATCGGAAGCAAGTTTGTGAACGAACTGGTGTTCCTCGCTTTCAACATTGTTCCGGTGTATGGTGTGGCTTATCTGGCTGATGCGCTGGTAATTAACTCTATCGAGTTCTGGAGCGGCTCTAACCCGATGGCCAACGTGGGTGATGTGAAGAAGGTGAAAGGCGAAAACGGCAATTACCTGGTGACTACGCTTGAAAACGGTTACTCTATTGCCAAAGAAGGCGAAACGGCTTCTATGGATTTGATTTACAACAAGGAAGCAAATACTTGGAATGTGGTGGCCAACGGCGAAAGTGCTGAACTGGTGAAGATGAACAATGACGGTACGGCCGACTTATTCTTGCCTAACGGCGAGCGCATGAACATTACGCTGGATGCTCAAGGCATGATGGCTGCACGTGCGGTGGCCAATGGCAATGTGATGTATGCTGCAAGATAATTGATAGTTTACTGATAATAAACAAGAGGGCATGCTTAAGCTGCGCTCTTTCAGAAAAAACGCCCCTGCTGCAGTTGTCTGTGTGGCAGGGGCGTTCTCTTTTTATTCGGCTGTGTGCAGGATGAAAGTGGTGGCACCGATGGTTACGATGGCTCCGTCTTCGATGCGGATGCGGTCTTTGTCGCCCAGAATTTCATTCTGAAGGAAGGTGCCTGTGAGGCTGGGAGCATCGCGAAGGGTGTAGATCAGCTTGCCCTGCTTGTTGCGCTTTACGTTGATGATGCAGTGGCGGCGGTCCATACTCATATCGCCCGTTTCAATCGGGGTGTTGATGACGGTGCCGATACACCGGCGGCCGATGACATTGTCTCCTTCCTGCAGGGGGAGAATCTGCTTGAAGCCGAACACGTTTTCAATGACGGTGATGTAGCCGAATTCTTCCTTGTGGGCTTCGGCTTCCTTTTCGAGGTTTTCTTCTTTGCGGAGGGCTTTCACTTTGCTTTTGCCCAGGCGGATGCTGAACTGCTTGCCGCAGTGCTCGCAGACAAATACCAGTGACTGACCTTCGGTATACTTTGTTTCATCAAAATAGAGATAGTTCTCACATTTGGGACACAGAACTCGTTTCATGTTTTTATCAAAAAAGTGAATAGGTTATTTTGCCAATAACCAGGCGTTTTGGTAGTTTTCTTCTTTTCTCAGGTTCAATAAGAATTGAGTCGCTTCATTGCGGTTGGCAAACGAACGGATGCTGACGCGCACTTTGCCGTCGGTGTTGAGCGCACGCGCACCGCTGTAGCCTTTCGCCTGGAGCTGACCGGCAATGGCTTCGGCGTCTTTCATGCTGATGCCGCCTGCCACAATGATGTGGAAGGGCATGTTCGCTGCCGGCGCTGCAGTGGCCGGTGCTGCCGCTTTCTTTTGCACAGCCGGTGCAGTGGTTGTGGCCGTCTGAGCACTGGCGGAGGAAGTGGCGGTGGCAGAAGGAGTAGCGGTAGCAGAAGGAGTGGTGGTTTTGGGGGCCACGCGTACTTCTTTTACTTTCACCGGACGGGAAGTCTGCATCATCGGTTGTCCTTGAGCAGCTTTCTTCCTTTTCTGAGGTGACTGTACCTCCGTCATGCACACAGGGGTCATGGCTACCGACTGTTTTTCAATCTGTTCGAACAGCTCGCCAGGCAGCAGCTGGGCATAGTTGTTTTTACGCACGTCGGTATTTTCCACCGGAGTGGAAAAGGCAAAGAACAATACGACAGCGGCAACCACTGCCACTGCATTTCGCAGGAAAGCGCGGTTGATGCGGATGTCGTAGGTCTTTTTTTCTTTTTCGAGCACTGCCGGAATCAACACTTTCTCCTTGGGTTGTCTCAAGGCTGCCAGCTCGCGCATTTCAAATGAATCAAGTCCGTAGAACGCGGGAGTGGTGATTTTATGGTTGTAGGGGACAAACTCGTACAGTCCGTGTATGTTGTAATGAATCTCTCCGATATTGCCGAGATGAGCTTTTCCGTCTTCGTGCAGGAGGGATATCAGTTCGTTCACCTGCTTTTCAATCCTGCGGGAGGCATCGGAGAAGCTGGTCTCGTGTGTGTTCATATACGATTGTACCAACACGCCGTCGTTCAGTTTTAATTGCGGATTAAAACCGATGGTACGGGTAGGCGGCAGGAAGAGGTTTTCTTCCCGGCTGCGGGTTGCCGGTGCGTAATGAGCAATAAATCCGCCGAATCCGGGGACTATTACACAATCGTTTTCCAACAATAATGCTTCTATATGTTGTGCCAATTCAATCATGTTTGCAAAATTAAGAGATTAATTGAACATATCCCAAAAAACTGCGAAAAAATGACTACTTTTGCATGGTTTTAATTCAAATGAAAGAATGAGATATATTCAGACAGAAATAGATGGGGTGTGGCTGATTGAGCCTGCTGTTTTTTCGGATGAACGCGGATATTTCATGGAAGCATTTAAAAAGGAAGAGTTTGAATCTCAGATTGGTGCAGTGAATTTTGTACAGGACAATGAGTCGAAGTCTTCTTTCGGTGTGCTGCGGGGTCTGCATTATCAGAAAGGTGATTTCAGCCAGGCCAAACTGGTGCGTGTCATCAAAGGGCAGGTGCTGGATGTGGCGGTGGATCTGCGCCAATCCTCTCCTACGTTCGGTCAGCATGTAAGTGTGCTGCTGAGTGAGGAGAACAAACGGCAGCTGTTTATTCCCCGCGGCTTTGCTCATGGCTTTGCCGTGCTGAGTGAAGAGGCGGTTTTTACTTATAAGGTGGACAATGTGTATGCTCCGCAGGCGGAAGCTTGTATTTTATATAATGACAAGACGCTGGCGATTGACTGGCCGCTAGCCGATTCGCAGATGCTGTTGTCGGCCAAGGATAAGGCGGGCAGATCGTTTGAGGAAGCGGAGTATTTTGATTAGTTTCTGAATAGTACGGGAGTAAGAGCAAATGAAAATAGCAATTGTTGGCACAGGTTATGTGGGGCTGGTTTCGGGAACGTGTTTTGCGGAAATCGGCGTGCATGTGACGTGTGTGGATACAGATAGAAAAAAAATAGCCGCACTGCAGGAGGGGATTGTTCCGATTTACGAGAACGGCCTGGAAGAAATGGTGCAGCGCAACGTAAAAGCCGGACGACTGAAGTTTACAACTTCACTGGAAAGCTGTCTGGATGAGGTAGAGGTGGTGTTCAGCGCTGTGGGAACGCCTCCCGATGAGGATGGCAGTGCAGATCTGAGCTATGTGCTGGAGGTGGCACGCACCATCGGGCGCAACATGAAGCAGTATAAGCTGGTGGTCACGAAGAGTACGGTGCCGGTGGGTACGGCACGCAAGGTGCGCGAAGTGATTCAGGAGGAACTGGATAAGCGGGGGGTAAAGGTGGCCTTTGATGTGGCTTCCAATCCGGAGTTTCTGAAAGAAGGAAATGCGGTCAACGATTTTATGAGCCCCGACCGTGTGGTGGTGGGGGTGGAGTCTGCCCGCGCCGAAAAGCTGATGTCGAAACTCTACAAACCGTTTCTGCTGAATAATTTCCGCGTGATTTTTATGGATATCCCGTCTGCCGAAATGACGAAGTATGCTGCCAACTCCATGCTGGCCACACGTATCAGTTTTATGAACGACATTGCTAACCTGTGTGAAATGGTGGGGGCTGACGTGAATATGGTGCGCAGCGGCATCGGGTCGGATACGCGCATCGGGCGCAAGTTTCTGTATCCGGGCATCGGCTATGGTGGCTCTTGCTTTCCAAAGGATGTGAAGGCGCTGATCAAAACGGCCGAGGCAAACGGCTATCAAATGCGGGTGCTGAAGGCTGTGGAGGAGGTCAATGAGCTGCAAAAGGGGGTCTTGTTCGATAAGTTGACGAAGCATTTTAACGGCGAGCTGAAGGGGAAGACGGTGGCTTTGTGGGGATTGGCTTTCAAACCGGAGACGGATGATATGCGCGAGGCTCCTTCGCTGATTTTGATCAACCGACTGCTGAAGGCTGGTTGCCGGGTGAGGGTGTATGATCCGGCTGCCATGGGGGAATGTAGACGACGCATCGGCGAGACGGTGTATTATGCTTCGGATCTGTATGACGCGGTGCTGGATGCTGATGCTTTGATGCTGATAACGGAATGGAAAGAGTTCCGTCTGCCTTCTTGGGCTGTCGTGCGCAAAACGATGGCTCAGCAAGTGGTGCTGGACGGACGCAACATATACGATAAAAAAGAAATGGAAGAGCTTGGCTTTGTGTACCATTGCATCGGTAAATGAGTGCAGCGGGCTCTTTTCTTAAACTAAAAGTAATGAAGAAAAACGTAATTAGGGTGTTGATGGCATTGTCGCTGGTGGCATGTGACAACACAAAGGAAACAGCTTTTGCTGACTTGAATCAGGAAAACACGTATGCCAAGGAACTTTTGCAGGGTATCTGGCTGGATGAGGAAAGCGAGAGTCCGCTGATGCGGGTGGAAAAGGATACGATTTATTATGCCGACCCGCAGACGGCTCCGATTGCATTCAAGATTTTTCGGGATACGCTCTTCACTTATGGCAATGATACGACTTGCTATAAGATTGATGTCCAGACGGAATCGAGTTTTTGCTTTCATTCGATTACGGATAATGTCGTGAGGCTACGCAAATCGGAAGACGGGAATGATTCGTTGTATTTTGCTCGCCGGGAAATGGTGATTCCCACGTATACGGAGGTCACGAAGCGTGATAGCGTGGTGATGTTCAACGGAAACCGCTACCGGGCGTATGTGTATATCAATCCTTCCCGGATGCGGGTGATCAAGACTTCGTATTCTGAAAACGGCATCAGCATGGACAATGTGTATTATGATAATGTGATGCATATTTGTGTGTATGAGGGCAGGAAGAGTCTGTTTGCCAGCGACATAACGAAGAAATTGTTTACTGAGGTGGTGCCGGAAGATTTTCTTTCGCAAACCATCTTGTCGGATATGAAGTTTATGAAGGTGAACCGCAAAGGCTTTCATTACCAGGCGATTTTGGCAGTTCCTGAAACTTCCATTTATTGTATCGCTGATATACTGGTGAGCTTTGATGGCAAGCTGACAGTGTCGGTGGCCAATGAAGTCTGATTTTTGTAGGGGATATAGCTGGCTATAACAATTGAGGGTGTGTCTGAATGATTTCTTATCATTTTGACACACCCTCAGTCTTTCATGCCCATTCGTATGTTTGGGGTTTCCGTCCGGTTCTGCGTTTTCCTGCTTTACTGCTGGGAAGCAGAACGGGGCCGGTTTCCTCTGTTTCCGTCTTTTTTGCCTTGGTTGTTTTTCTTCTTTCCTCTCCGGTTCTTTCCTTTGCCCGAACCGGTGCGTGGAGTGTAGGCAGGAGCTTCGCCCAATTCTGCCGGCACGGGAATCTTATAGATGTCGCGCTCGAGGAAATTCTCGATGCTCTTGAATGCGTTCTGCTCCTTCTCGCTGACAAAGGTGATGGCCACTCCGTCGTGGTTGGCACGGGCTGTACGTCCGATGCGGTGTACGTAGTCTTCACTGTCATGGGGCACGTCGTAGTTGATTACCAGGCGGATATCATCGATGTCAATGCCACGGGCAACGATGTCGGTGGCTACCAGCAGGTTGATTCGGCCGGCTTTGAATTCGTGCATCACGGCTTCCCGCTGAACCTGTTCCAAATCGGAATGCATCTCGCCGACTTTCAGTTTCATCGATTTCAAGGCACGGGCCACCTCTTTGACCTTGATTTTGGAGGATGCAAATATGATGGCACGTTCGGGCACTTCCTCAGAAAAGAGACTGCGGATGATGCCAAGCTTCTGGTTTTCGTAACAGACATAGGAGGCTTGGATGATTTTTTCCGCCGGTTTGGACACAGCCAGCTTGATTTCTGCCGGATTGTTCAAAATCGTGTTGGCCAGTTGCTGGATTTTGGCCGGCATGGTGGCCGAAAACATGATGGTCTGCCGGTCTTTCGGCAGGTATTTCACAATCTGCATGATGTCTTCATAAAAGCCCATGTCGAGCATCCGGTCGGCTTCGTCGAGGATGAAATAAGAAACTTTCGATAAATCTACGTATCCGAGACTTAAGTGAGCTATCAGACGTCCGGGGGTAGCAATCACTACATCGGCCCCCAGGGTGAGCCCTTTTTTCTGCTGCTCGAACAAGACCCCGTCATTTCCGCCATACACAGCCACGCTGGATGTAGGCATGAAATAAGAAAAACCTTCCATCTGCTGGTCGATCTGCTGGGCCAGCTCACGGGTGGGCGACATGATGACGCAGTTGATTGCATCTTCCGGATGATTCCCCTCCGAGAGTTTGTTGAGTATCGGAAGCAGAAAAGCTGCCGTTTTACCTGTACCGGTTTGTGCAACCGCTATCAAATCTTTGCCTTCCAGAATGAGCGGTATAGCCTGCTCCTGGATGGGCGTGCACTCTTCGAAACGCATAGCATCTAAAGCTTCGAGTACATTTGCATTTAATTGTAGTTCCGAAAATTTCATTCTTAAATCTATTTGGCGACAAAGATAATGTATTTTTCAATCGGTTTACATATTTAAGTACGAATCCTTGAATCCAAGGAAATAAAGTACCCCGTCGAGTCCGATGGTGTTGATGGACTGCTTGGCATTGGCCACCACTTTGGGCTTGGCATGGAAGGCAATACCCAGTCCGGCTATCCCCAGCATCGGGAGGTCGTTGGCCCCGTCGCCCACGGCAATGGTCTGGGCTATGTCTACCTTTTCTACTTGGGCTATCAGGCGCAGCAGCTCGGCTTTGCGTTTGCCGTCTACTACATCACCCAAATAACGGCCAGTCAGCTTGCCGTCAACGATTTCCAGCTCATTGGCATACACATAGTCGATGCCGTATTTCTTCTGGAGGTACTGGCCGAAATAAGTGAATCCACCCGATAGAATGGCTATCTTATATCCATATTTTTTCAGTACATACATCAGACGGTCCACGCCTTCAGTAATGGGGAGGTTTTTTGCAATTTCCTGCATCACCGATTCGTCGAGTCCCTTCAGCAGAGCTACACGGCGGGTAAAGCTTTCGGTAAAGTCGATTTCACCGCGCATAGCGCTTTCGGTGATGGCTTTTACTTCGTCTCCTACACCGGCACGGATGGCCAGCTCGTCAATGACTTCCGTCTCAATCAAAGTGGAGTCCATATCAAAGCAGATCAAACGGCGCATGCGGCGATACATGTTGTCCTGCTGGAAGGAGAAGTCCATCTCCAGTTCGCTGGCCAGCTTCATGAGCTGTTCTTGCATGGCAATGCGGTCTTTTGGAGTGCCGCGCACAGAAAACTCGATGCACGCACGGGTGCGGGTCTCGGTGTCGAGCTCATCCAAGGGCGGACGACCGGTGAGTCGCTTGATGGCATCAATGTTCAGACCTTGTTCGGCCAGTACACGGGTGGCTGCCGAAATCTGCCGGGCAGAAAGTTTACGGCCTAAGACAGTAAGAATGTAGCGGTTTTTGCCCTGCATGTTGACCCAGTCGTTGTATTGCTCTATGGTAATCGGCTCAAACCGAATGGATACGCCCAGCGAAGACGCCTTGAACAAGAGCTCCTTCATGATGAAGCCTGAATGCTGTTCTTCACTTCTGACAAGAATGCCCAACGATAAGGTGTTGTGGATGTCGGCCTGACCGATGTCAAGGATAGTGGCATCGTATTTGGCCAGAATTTCTGTGACTGACGATGTAAGACCCGGACGGTCTTCCCCAGTGACACGGATGAGAATCAATTCTGTATTTGATGATTGCATAAAATATAGACTTTGGTTATGCAAATGTAAGGAAAAAAGTTCGTTTTTATGCTAAATAACATGCAAAATGAGGCAAAAAAGGAAGAATTTTACTTGTTTTTTTGGAACTTAAATTAATAATTACGTAACTTTGCACCCGGTTTCAAATATAAAGGTATTGATAATCAGCGGATTCCTCTTCGCCTGATGCCTGAAAAGACAATGTTTCGGGAAGAAACCACTGTTTAAGGACAGTCCCGGATAGTATTAACCAAAACCGAATTACATGAAGTATGTAAAGTGGCTTTTTGTTGTATTACTGATTGGATCCTTGACCGCTTTCGTTGAGAAAGATAAACCGACCGGCGGTTTGAATGAGGGTGATGTAGCCCCTAATTTTAAAATTGAAGCTACATGTGACGGGCAACCGGCCTTCCAGTTGAACGACCTGAAAGGCAAGTATGTGTTGCTGAGTTTTTGGGCAAGCTATGATGCGCAGTCCCGGATGCAAAACGTAAGTTTAAGCAATGCGCTTCGTTCTTCTCAAAATGTGGAAATGGTCTCTGTTTCGTTCGACAAATATCAGTCGATATTCAGGGAGACCGTTCGGATGGATCAAATAGTGACTCCTGCTTGTTTCGTGGAAACGGAAGGAGAGAATTCCGGAGTGTTCAAGACGTATCGGTTGAACAAGGGGTTCGCAAACTATTTATTGGATGGAAATGGTGTGATTATTGCCAAAAACATCTCTGCTGCAGAACTTTCTGCTTATTTGAACGAGAAGGGATAAGCCGCTTCTTGTTATAAGAATAAGGAGAGAGTAGGGGTTTTCCTCCACACTGCATGAAGTGTATGAGAGGGAAACAGACAAAAGAGGAAATGGTATACAACAAAAAAAACTTCCGCCTATGCTTGCTTTTCTGAAGCAAGATAGACGGATTTTTTATTTTTACTTAGGTGCTTTCTGATAGAGGAAGAATGCAATGCCCGCATACAGTATGTTTGGAATCCACACCGCGATGAAGGGCGGCACATTACCGTTGACGGCAAAAGTGGAAGTGATGGTTTGAAACAGGATGTACGAGAAACTCAGTGCCAAACCTATTCCCAGATGAAGTCCCATTCCTCCTTTGGTCTTGCGAGAGGAGAGCGACACTCCGATGATGGTCAGGATAAAAGAAGCAAACGACATAGCAATCCGCTTGTGATATTCTATTTCAAACTCCTTGATATTGGCAAATCCGCGGCGCTTCTGCTTCTCGATGTAATCGCTTAGCTGCGGACTCGTCAGCATTTCCTGCTGGTTTTTCATAATCAGGAAGTCGGATGGTTCCATGTTGATGATAGAGTCTATTCGATTGCCTTTCGTGATTGTCTCCTTCAAGCCGTCGAGCTCCCGGATCATGTAATCATGGATGGTCCATTTATGCACAGTCGTCGTATCATAAGTAATGCGGCGGGCCGTGAGATGGGAAACGAGCTTTTTGTCTACAAACTTATCCAGCGAGAAACGATGACCAGTTTTCATCGCGTTGTTGTAATTGTCGATGTAGGCAATGACTCCGTCATCTACTTCCAGCTGCACATTTCGCGCCGTGTTCTGCTTCTTCGGCTTATAGTAACGGTCTTCGAAATTCAGACGCACCACACTTCCCTTGGGTATGACATAGGCACTCATGGTGTAGGTCGTAGCAGCAATGATGGCAGCCGAAATCATGTAGGGACGAATCATTCGCTTAAAACTCATGCCCGTAGAGAACATGGCTATAATCTCCGAATTTTCAGCCAGTTTGGAGGTAAAGAAAATAACTGCAATAAATACAAATAGCGGACTGAAAAGATTGGAGAAGTAGGGGATAAAATTCATGTAATAGTCGAATATGATTTTATCCCAAGGTGCCTCATGTTCCATCAGGCGGTCCATCTTCTCGTTGAAGTCGAACACTACTGCAATCGAAATAATCAGTGCAATAGCGAAGACATACGTTCCTAAGAACTTCTTGATGATGTACCAGTCGAGTTTTTTTATGAATCGGTTGTTTTTCATCACTGATAGTCTTGTTACTATTCCCGTTGTTTCTTGTTATGTTTTATAATCTTGTTGAAACTCTTTTCACCATCATTGGTTTCCACGTAGAAAAATCTCCGGCAATGATATGCTTTCTGGCTTCACCTACAAGCCACAGGTAGAAAGCCAGGTTGTGGATGGAAGCAATCTGCATGGCCAGGAGTTCCTGTGCATGAAACAAATGGCGGAGGTATGCCTTGCTATAGAGGGTGTCTACAGCTGAAGCTCCGTCTTCTTCAATAGGAGAGAAGTCGGTTTCCCACTTTTTGTTGCGCATGTTTATGATACCGTTTTTGGTAAACAGCATGCCGTTTCGTCCGTTTCTGGTCGGCATGACACAGTCGAACATGTCGACACCGCGCTCGATTCCCTCAAGGATGTTGACCGGTGTGCCAACCCCCATCAAATAACGGGGCTTGTCTTTGGGAAGAATCTCATTCACCACTTCAATCATCTCATACATTTTGTCTACCGGTTCGCCCACTGCCAAACCGCCGATAGCATTGCCGTCGGCTCCCTTCGAAGCTACAAATTCGGCCGACTGCTTGCGTAAGTCAGTATATACGCATCCCTGCACAATGGGGAAGAGCGACTGGTTGTAGCCATATTTCGGCTCTGTCTCATTGAAACGCTTAATGCAGCGGTCGAGCCAGCGATGTGTGAGTCCCAGCGACTTCTTAGCATAAGCATAGTCCGAATCACCGGGAGGACATTCGTCGAATGCCATCATGATGTCGGCACCAATCGTACGTTCGATATCCATCACTTTCTCGGGAGTAAAAATGTGCTTGCTTCCGTCAATGTGTGAACGGAACTCGGCACCTTCTTCACGCAGTTTACGAATACCTGACAGCGAAAAGACTTGAAAACCGCCGCTGTCGGTCAGCATCGGACGGTCAAAACCGTTGAACCGGTGCAATCCTCCGGCCTTTTCAATGACATCCAATCCGGGACGCAGATAGAGGTGATACGTGTTGCCCAGAATAATCTGGGCTTCAATATCCTCTTTCAGTTCCGTGAGATGTACACCTTTTACAGTACCCAACGTACCTACAGGCATAAAAATGGGTGTCTGTATCTGCCCGTGGTCTGTGGTAATCAAACCGGCACGGGCATTGCTTTTGGGGTCAGTATATTGTAATTCAAAAGTCATTGTTTGCTATTTTTCTTTTATTTACTGGTTTTCTTTGCAGATAAATCAATGGCATCTGCTACCTTTTCATCCGTCAGCGCAATGGCAAATACCTCTTTCACATCATTGACATAGTGGAAAGTCAGTCCTTTCAGATAGAGTTCCTGTATTTCATCAATGTTCTTTTTATTTTCGGCGCTCATGATAATCTCCTTGATACCTGCGCGTTTAGCTGCCAGTATTTTTTCTTTTATACCTCCTACAGGCAATACTTTTCCGCGGAGCGTAATCTCACCGGTCATGGCCAAATTGGCTTTTACCTTGCGCTGAGTCAGTGCAGATGCCAGCGAGGTGGCCATCGTGATACCGGCTGACGGTCCGTCCTTGGGAATCGCACCTTCGGGCACGTGAATATGGATATTCCAGTTCTCAAAGATGCTTTCATCCAGTTCCAACAGAGAAGCATGCGACTTGATATACTCCAAAGCCAACATGGCCGACTCCTTCATCACGTCTCCCAAATTTCCCGTCAGAGTAAGACGTTCACCTTTACCGCGACTCAAGCTGGTTTCCACAAACAGAATTTCTCCGCCCACTGCAGTCCAAGCCAGTCCGGTTACCACACCGGCATATTCGTTGCCCTGATATTTATCGCGGGTATATTCGGTAGCTCCAAGGAAACCATACAAGTCGGCAGGTTTGATATCCGACTTCTCTATGAAGCCGTCTGTGGCATACTGTCGAGCCGATTTACGGAGAATCTTGCCGATCTTCTGCTCCAGTTCACGCACACCGCTTTCGCGAGTATACGATTCAATAATAGCTTCAAGCGTGTCTTTGTGGAACTTGACATCGTTCTTTTTCAGTCCGTTGGCTTCCAATTCCTTAGGCACCAAATGGCGGCGGGCAATTTCTACTTTTTCTTCCGTGATGTATCCGCTGACTTCAATCAGTTCCATGCGGTCGAGCAAAGGACCGGGGATGGTGTTCAAATTATTGGCCGTAGCAATAAACAGCACCTTGGAAAGGTCGTAGTCTACATCAAGGAAATTGTCGTGAAAAGCCGTATTCTGTTCCGGATCAAGTACTTCCAGCAAAGCAGAGAAGGGATCACCCTGACGGTCTGAACTTACTTTGTCAATTTCATCGAGGATGAAGACCGGATTGGAAGATCCTGCTTTGATCAGGCTTTTGATAATACGTCCTGGCATCGCACCGATATACGTTTTTCTGTGACCGCGGATTTCTGCTTCATCGTGTACACCCCCCAAAGACATGCGCACATATTTACGCTTGAGCGCAGCTGCAATCGATTTACCGAGTGAAGTTTTACCTACTCCCGGAGGGCCATAGAGACACAGAATAGGCGATTTCATATCTTTTTTCAATTTCAGCACAGCTAGATGCTCCAATATGCGTTCTTTCACCTTCTCCAATCCGTAGTGATCTTTGTTTAGCGTCTTTTCGGCATTCTTCAGATTCAAGTTATCGGAGGTGTAAGTACCCCACGGGAGATTCAGCATCGTCTGCAGATAGTTGAGCTGCACGCTGTAGTCGGGTGATTGAGAATGAGTACGCTCCAGCTTGTCTACCTCTTTCAAGAAGACAGCTTTCACTTCCTTGCTCCACTTCATCACCTCAGCCCTCATACGCATAATCTCAATTTCCTGTGCTTGTCCGTTTCCACCCAGTTCATCCTGAATGGTTTTAATCTGTTGCTGAAGGAAATATTCACGCTGTTGCTGGTCTATATCTTCACGCGCTCTCATCTGAATAGAGGCTTTGATTTCAGCCAATTGAGCTTCGCGGTTCAAAATCTCCAGCAAGTGATAAGCACGGTCACGCAGCGATTTTATGTTCAATAAGTCGATTTTATCGTCCTTTTTCAGAGGAAGATTAGAACAGATGAAATTGATCAAGAATAAGGAGTTGGAAATATTCTTAATCGCAAATGCGGCATCCTGATGCATAGACTCAGACGATTTGATAAAGCGCATCGTCAGCTCCTTGCACGATTCAATCAGTACCTGATATTCCTTGTCGTTCTCATCGGGCACTTCGTCGGCTAAAAGTTCAATCTCACCTTTCAAATAAGGTTTGGTTTCCGTGATGCAATTCAAATTGAGTCGCTTCAAGCCCTGAATGATAACCGTAGTGGTCTGGTCGGGCATTTCCAATACGCGTACAATGCGTGCCACTGTACCAATAGTATGCAAATCTTCCTGTTTAGGTTCTTCAATATTGGCAAAAATCTGACACACCACCGCTATGTCGGTGTGTTTTTTTTCAGCTTCGCGAACCAGCCGCAAGGAAGACTTCCTGCCAACCGTAACGGGAAGAACGACTCCGGGAAACAAGACCATATTGCGAAGGGGAAGCACTGGAAGAACAGCACCAGACTTCACTTTCACGTTTAATGCTTCTTCATCACTGCCATCGAAATCGGCTATCAATGAGAAGCCATTGTTTTCTACAGTATCCTCCATAAAATATCTATCTTTCATCTTTTTCATTTTTTATTAGTTTATGCAGTACAAATTGCATAAATCATTTGCAAAGTTAATTTATTCTCTTTAATAATAAAGTACTATATGGGATAAAAACACAAAAACAATGCCAAAATTAGATGCTCTTGCAAGGGAATTCCATTATTATTATTTATTTTTGAAGCGTTTCAGCATTTTTTTAATTTTTAGACATCAGACAAAATCAAAAATGGCAAATCCTTTTTTTCAGTTTAAGCAGTTTGTGGTGTGGCATGATAAGTGTGGCATGAAGGTAGGTACCGACGGGGTACTTTTAGGAGCCTGGGCATCGGTCCGTCCTGCAGGCAGTCTACTCGATATCGGCACGGGGACAGGGCTCGTAGCGCTGATGCTGGCCCAGCGCAGTCCGTCGGATGTTTCCATTACTGCATTGGAAATTGATCCGGATGCAGCGGCTCAGGCCAGGGAAAATGTGGAGCGTTCACCGTGGAAGGAAAGGATTGCAGTCAAGGAAGCCGATTTCAGGACATTCCGGGACGGTCAGTTTGATGTAATCGTTTCTAATCCGCCGTATTTCATGGATTCACTGTCGTGTCCCGATCAGCAAAGAACCAGGGCAAGGCATAATGATTCGCTGACGTATGAGGAACTGGTTGAAGGAGTATCACGGTTGCTGTCTCCTGCGGGTGTCTTTTCGGTTGTCATTCCGATGGATGTGGCCGACAGAGTGACAGAATTGGCTGCCTATAAAGGATTGTACCCGGTAAGACAACTGCTTGTGAGAACAAAACCTGATGCAGCACCCAAGCGGACACTGATTGCTTTCTCATTTACCCCAGGAGAGTGCGAAGTGGAGGAGTTGCTAACGGAAGTGGCCCGCCATCAGTACAGTCCGGAATACATTGCTTTGACACGCGATTTTTACCTTAAGATGTAAGGTTGTTTTTTAGGCTCAGCAGATGCTTCCGGCTGAGCCTAAAAATCGGGTAGATAATAAAGAAAAGGCGTTTTAGTTTGTACACTAAAACGCCTTTTCTTGTGTCGGGGTAGCGGGATTCGAACCCACGACCCCCTGCTCCCAAAGCAGGTGCGCTAACCGGACTGCGCTACACCCCGCTACGTTTTTAATAGGGTTTCTTTTCAAAAGCGATGCAAAGGTAGGAAGATTTTTTAAAATAGCAATACCTTTTGCATTTTTTTTATTGATTATTTTATAAAAAGCTAGGATTCAAGTGTTTGCAAAATGCAATATGAGCATAAGCGAACAGTCGAGCCGCTTTACTCAATCTGAAAGCGGCTCGACTGAAAATATCATTGTGAATTATAAAAGACCCAATGCCTTGAATGACTTCACGAGTTTTTCAACTGCACTGTCAATCTGCTCTTTTGTATGTGTAGCCATCAAAGCAACACGTACCAGAGTGTCTTGAGGAGCACATGCAGGAGGAATAACAGGGTTGATAAACACACCTTCATCGAAAGCCAGCTTGGTTACCATGAATGTCTTTTCTGTGTCGCGTACATACAACGGAATGATAGGAGATTCAGTAGCGCCAATTTCAAATCCAGCTTCACGGAAGCGGGCCAAAGCATAATTGGTTACATCCCACAAAGCCTCCAGTCTTTCCGGTTCGTTCTGGATGATATGGAGGGCTTCCAATGCAGATGCAGTGGCAGCCGGCGTGTTGGATGCACTGAAAATATAGGTACGGGCATTGTGGCGCAACCAGTTGATGATAGAAGAATCAGCTGCGATAAATCCACCGATTGAAGCTAATGACTTGCTAAATGTACCCATAATCAAGTCTACTTCATGAGTAAGACCGAAATGGTCACATACACCGCGGCCTTGCTTACCGAATACTCCCAAACCATGAGCTTCGTCCACCATGATAGTAGCGTTGTATTTATGCTTCAAGCGTACGATTTCGGGCAAGTTTGCCAAATCACCTTCCATAGAGAATACACCGTCAACGATGATCAGTTTTACAGAATCCGGATTGCACTTCTGAAGTTGCTTTTCCAAATCTGCCATATCGTTGTGCTTGTATTTCAGCTGCTGAGAGAAAGAAAGACGGCGACCGTCTACGATAGAGGCATGGTCACGGTCATCGCAAATAATGTAGTCATTGCGGTCTGTCAACGCCGGAATCACACCGGAGTTTACAGTGAAACCTGTAGAGAAGCAGAGAGCTTCATCCTTGCCGACAAATGCTGCCAATTCTTTTTCAAGCTGAACATGCAAATCGAGCGTTCCGTTTAAGAAACGGGAGCCTGCGCATCCTGAACCATATTTACGCATAGCTTGAATACCTGCTTCAATCACTCTTTCGTCTCCTGGAAGGCCGGTGTATGCATTTGAACCAAACATCAGAACTCTATGTCCGCCCATTTCTACTTCTGTGCCCTGCTTTCCTTCAATTTCGCGGAAATAGGGGTAAACACCCTTTGCCATAAACTGTTGTGGCAAATCGTACTTCGCTAACTTATCTTGTAATAATCCCATGAATTATAATTTATTATACTCATTTTCAGATCGTTCGCTGACGATCAAACATCTTTTTATCTTAACCAGTGTTTAAAACAGGGGGCAAAGATAGTACTTTTTGTTTTCATTTCTTCTTTTTCTTTGAAAAAAGTTAGCTTTTTAGCGATTAGAAACCTCTTAAGGGCTAAAATTAAAGATAATTATATTACTTTTGCCGTCTACAATCGACAGAAATAGCATGAACGAAAGGATGAAAAGTATAAAATTCATAGTCAATCCCATCTCAGGGACGCAGAGTAAGGAATTGATTCTGAACTTGCTGGATAAGAAAATAAACAAGACGAGATATTCTTGGGAGGTGATGTATACGGAAAGAGCCGGTCATGCAGTTGAAATAGCCGCTCAAGCAGCAGCCGAAAAAACGGATATTGTGGTAGCTATCGGCGGAGATGGAACAATCAATGAAGTGGCTCGTTCGCTGGTTCACACGGACACTGCGCTGGGTATCATCCCGTGCGGATCCGGCAACGGACTGGCCCGTCACTTGCATATTCCGATGGAGCCTAAAAAAGCGCTGGAAGTGCTCGATGAGGGACACATAGACATTATTGATTATGGAAAAATCAACGGAACTGATTTTTTCTGCACCTGCGGGGTGGGATTTGATGCGTTCGTGAGCCTGAAATTTGCGAATGCAGGCAAAAGAGGGCTGTTGACGTACTTGGAAAAGACACTGCAGGAAAGTTTGAAGTATCAGCCTGAAACCTACGAGCTGGAAACGGAAAACGGAATCAGCAAGTACAAGGCTTTCCTTATTGCTTGCGGAAATGCGTCACAGTATGGTAACAATGCCTATATTGCACCTCAAGCCACACTGACTGACGGACTGCTGGACGTTACGATCCTCGAACCGTTTACTGTGCTGGATGTTCCCTCGCTCGCCTTTCAGTTGTTCAACAAGACGATCGATCATAACAGCCGCATAAAAACGTTCCGATGCAAAAAGTTGTGTATCCGGCGCAATACGCCCGGGGTTGTTCATTTTGACGGTGACCCGATGGAAACAGATGCCAATGTGAACATTGAAATTGTGCAAAAAGGATTGCGGGTGGTGGTGCCCAAAATAGTCAGCCATAGCGAAGTGGTAAAAGACACGAACGTAAATGTGCTTCAACGGGCCCATGAATATATGAACGGCATTAAACTGATGAATGAGGCTATTATAGACAACATTGCAGATAAAAACAAGAAAATATTGAAAAAGCTGACCAAAAAAGGCTGATAAAATTAGAGTTAACTTACTCACGAATTACAAATTATTGCGTATTTTTGCATCGTTTTGTTTTTTCAAACCAAATAACGCAAAAGATAATTGTTTTAAATATAAAAAAGATATGTTCAGAACACACACATGTGGAGAACTGAGAATCTCTGATGTAAATAAGCAAGTTACGCTGTCAGGATGGGTACAGCGGAGTCGCAAAATGGGAGGTATGACTTTTGTTGACCTTCGCGACCGTTACGGAATAACCCAGCTAGTTTTCAACGAAGAAATCAATGCTGAACTTTGTGAACGTGCCAACAAACTGGGACGTGAATTTGTCATTCAAATTACAGGAACAGTAAACGAGCGTTTCAGCAAAAATGCCCATATTCCTACCGGAGACATTGAAATCATTGTTTCCGAACTGAATGTGCTGAATACTGCGATTACACCTCCTTTTACTATTGAAGACAATACGGACGGAGGAGATGATATCCGTATGAAATACCGTTATCTTGATTTGCGCCGTAATGCAGTGCGCTCTAATCTGGAATTGCGTCATAAAATGACCATCGAGGTGCGCAAATACCTGGATACACTTGGATTTATCGAAGTGGAAACACCGGTGTTGATCGGTTCTACTCCGGAAGGTGCCCGCGACTTTGTCGTTCCTTCCCGTATGAATCCGGGACAGTTTTACGCTTTGCCGCAATCACCGCAGACATTGAAACAGCTTCTGATGGTTTCCGGTTTTGACCGTTATTTCCAGATTGCAAAGTGTTTCCGCGACGAAGATTTGCGTGCCGACCGTCAGCCGGAGTTTACTCAGATTGACTGCGAAATGAGTTTTGTAGAGCAAGAGGATGTGATTACAACCTTTGAAGGTATGGCAAAACATCTATTCAAAACACTGCGCGGTGTGGAACTGACTGAACCTTTCATGCGTATGCCTTGGGCGGATGCTATGAAGTATTACGGTAGCGATAAGCCCGACTTGCGCTTCGGTATGAAGTTTGTAGAATTGATGGATATCATGAAGGGACACGGCTTCTCTGTTTTCGATAATGCGGCTTATATCGGTGGTATCTGCGCAGAAGGTGCAGCTAAATATACCCGCAAACAACTGGATGCATTGACCGACTTCGTCAAGAAGCCGCAGATTGGCGCCAAGGGTATGGTTTATGCCCGCGTGGAAGCCGACGGAACTGTCAAATCAAGCGTAGACAAATTCTATACACAAGAAGTACTGCAGCAGATGAAAGAAGCATTTGGTGCACAGCCGGGTGATCTGATTCTGATTCTTTCGGGTGATGACGCCATGAAGACTCGTAAACAGCTTTGCGAACTTCGTCTGGAAATGGGTAACCAGTTGGGCTTGCGCGACAAGAATCAGTTTGCTTGTCTTTGGGTAGTGGACTTCCCGATGTTTGAATGGAGTGAAGAAGAAGGCCGTCTGATGGCTATGCACCATCCGTTTACTCATCCGAAGGAAGAAGATATTCCTTTGCTGGATACAGACCCGGCCGCTGTCCGTGCAGATGCCTATGACATGGTTGTCAACGGTGTTGAAGTAGGGGGTGGTTCTATTCGTATTCATGATGCCAAACTGCAGGCTAAGATGTTTGAAATTTTAGGATTTACTCCTGAAAAGGCAGAAGCTCAGTTTGGATTCTTGATGAATGCCTTTAAATACGGTGCACCTCCTCATGGCGGTCTGGCATACGGACTTGACCGTTGGGTATCATTGTTTGCAGGTCTGGATTCAATCCGTGACTGTATCGCATTCCCGAAAAACAATTCAGGACGGGATGTCATGCTGGATGCCCCATCAGTTATCGACCAGTCTCAGTTGGATGAATTGAATTTGATCGTTGATCTCAAAGACAAAGAGTGAAAGAACGGGTTCGTATATTCCGCTTTATAATTATAGGTACGATGAATGCCCTTATCATGGCATTCGTCGTATGGTTTATGATGAAACAATTGTCCTCGTATGAAAACGGTTACATCATAGCCAATATTGCGGCTTATTTGATAGCCCAAATACATAATTTTATTTGGTGTAAATACTGGATATTTCCCAATAAAGAGAAAAAAAACACCCTTTGGAAGCAGATGCTGCTGTTTGCCTCTGCTTTCGGAATGGCTTATACGGCCCAATTCCTTTTCCTGATTCTTTTGGTGGAAGGATGGGACGTCAACGAATATTTGGCACAGTTTCTAGGATTGTTTATCTATGGTGGTGCCAACTTTCTCTTAAATAAAAAGGTGACCTTTCAATAAGGTCACCTTTTTATTATTATGCTTTTTCTTGCTAATTATACTGTGTCAATTAATTGCAGTCATCAATAAAAGCTTAATCGATGAATCTTTTGGTCAATCCATCGTACTCATCTATGCGGCGGTCGCGCAAGAAAGGCCACCAGCGGCGCACATTCTCAGAGCGTTCCATATCGATTTCTACAACCATATTTTCAGGACGATCATTGCTTGCCTGTGCCAAGAACTCTCCTTGAGGACCAGCAACAAAGCTATTTCCCCAGAACAGGATGCCGTTGGTTTGTCCAGACGGATCAGGTTCATGGCCCACCCGGTTTACTGAAATGACAGGCAATCCGTTGGCCACAGCATGTGCCCGCTGAGAGATAATCCAGGCATTCAGCTGGCGGGCTTTTTCATCATCCGTATCTGTGCTTTCCCAGCCGATGGCCGTGGGATAAATCAAGAGTTCAGCTCCCTTCAGAGCCATCAAGCGGGCTGCTTCCGGATACCACTGATCCCAACATACCAAAACTCCCAGCTTACCTAACGAAGTCTGGATGGGTTCAAAACCGATATCTCCAGGGGTGAAATAAAACTTCTCATAATATGCCGGATCATCAGGGATATGCATCTTCCGGTATTTACCGGCAATGCTACCGTCACGGTCGAACACAACAGCGGTGTTGTGATACAGTCCCGGAGCCCGTTTTTCAAAAAGAGAAGTAACTAGAACCACCTTATTGGCAGCTGCCAGTTCTGAATAAAACCCGGTAGAAGGGCCGGGGATAGGTTCAGCCAGGTCAAACAGATTGGTGTTTTCTGTCTGGCAAAAATAGAGTGAATTATGTAATTCCTGCAATACAATCAGCTGTGCGCCATGTGCAGCACAGGCTTCTATACTCTTGGCGAGGTTCATCAAGTTGACACGGATATCTGCCGTGTTGGCCTGTTGAATAAGTCCGACTTTTATTTTTCTCATAACAAATAAGTTTTTTATTAGCGATTATTTAAGAACTCCAAGCGGATACTGCATCGTTACGCAATGGAGTGAGCCATGCTGTTTAATCAGAGCCTGGCAGTCTATACCGATGATTTGGTGCTGTGGAAAGGCATCCTGTAACACCGCAGCTGCTTCTGCATCGTTCTTCGGCTGGTTATATGTAGGATAAAGAATAACCTCATTCATAATCAAGAAATTGGCATACGTAGCTGGCAGGCGTTCGCCGTCTACGATGACTTTATCAGCCATCGGCAAGGCCAGCAGCCGGTAGGGCTGTCCGCCCAATGTGCGGAAAGTTTTCAGCTGTTCCTCCATCGCATGCAACGCTTCGTAGTGCTCGTCCGCTTCATCTGTACATTTCACGTAGGCAATGGTGTTGTCCGGACACAGACGTGCCAGTGTGTCCACATGACTGTCGGTATCATCACCGGCCAGATAGCCATGATCCAGCCAAAGTACCTGCTGCAGATGGAATGTACGCTTAAGATACTCTTCAATTTCCGCTTTATTCAGCTTCGGGTTGCGCTGGGGAGAAAGCAAACATTCAGAAGTGGTCAGAAGCGTGCCCATACCGTCGCTTTCAATAGAACCGCCTTCCAGCACAAAATCCAGACAATCTACATATTCACCATTCAGCGCTTTACCCTTCAGGGCTTTGCGGGTCACTTGATTGTCGAGTTCAGCCGCAAATTTCTGTCCCCAGCCGTTGAAGGTGAAGTCAAGCAACTGAGGCTTGGTTCCATCCAGCATAGTGATGGCACCATGGTCACGCGCCCATGTATCATTGGTCTCACACGTAAAGAAGCGCACATTGGCCATATTTACCACACCGGCAATCTGTTTCTTCACCTCTTCCGGTTCGGGCGTTACAATCAGCAGCAATTCCCGTTTGGCTATTTCGCGGGCGATATTCACAAAACACTCCTGCACGTCCTGCAGCATATAGGCCCAGTCTGTATCAGCATGCGGCCAGGTCAGTTGCACGCCGCTTTGCGCATACCACTCAGCCGGCAAAAACGGAGCTCTCATTTCTACTTGTGTAGTCATATTTTTATTGAAGTTTAATTGCAAATCTTTTTCCGAACCACCAGGGTTAGGTTTCTCTACCAAAATTCCCATTACTCACCTCCTGTTCTTTATGCTTGTTTTACTTGCTTCGGTTTGCGGTCGAAAAACGGGTTCTTTGAAGAAGCGCTGACCGGCAAAGCCAATACTTTCGTACAGTCCTTCAGCCAATTCAATCGCTGTGCTGCCAACCCTGCAGAAAACATCACACGCGTATCTACCCGTAAGTCGGCAGCTGTGGCACAGGCAGAGCCTACGGCAATGCCCAAATCGATGCTGTTCAAGCCGCAAGGAACCCCTTCGACGCGTTCCGCACACGAAGGAAACCCGCAATAGCCACAGTTCAGTCCTTGAGCCTGTTCGCGCGTACCTATTAATATTACACATTCAGCCTGAAAAATATTGTCGGCATCGCGCAAGAAAAACTTCATACCGTGTTCTTCTACCATAGCTATCATCTTATCCGACAACTGTTTAATTTCATCATCAGTAATCAAAGCTATTTCAACAATATCGATCCCTTTTCCTTTGGGAGCGGTGCGTGCTGCCGTCATAATCTGACGTGCCACCTGCAAAATATGCTCATGACGAGCGTCTCTTTCGTTCAATATCATTTTTTCTTTAATTAATTGCTTTGGCAAAGATAACGTTTTTCAAGAAAATAGTACCTTTGCCAAAAGAAAGAATTCAAAACATCATGCTACATATCCATAACGTCGCTATTGCTTTTGGCTCAGAACGGCTCTTTTCCGGTTTTAATTTATTACTGGAAAGGGGAGAGACGGCCTGTATTGTGGGGCAGTCGGGGTGTGGTAAAACCTCATTGCTGAATGCCGTCATGGGATTCGTTCCGCTGGAGGAAGGCAGCATTGATGTGGGAGGTATCCGCCTGGGGGTATCTACTGTTGATGCCGTGAGACGGCAAATAGCATGGATTCCGCAAGAACTGGCTTTGCCTTTTGAATGGGTGAAAGAGATGGTCAGCCTGCCTTTTGAACTAAAAGTGAACCGGACTGTTCCTTTTTCGGAAGAGCGACTGTTTGCTTGTTTTGACGAATTGGGGCTGGAACATGATTTGTATTACAAAAGGGTGAATGAGGTTTCGGGCGGCCAACGGCAGCGGATTATGCTTTCGGTAGCCGCTATGCTCAACAAACCCTTGATTATTATTGATGAACCGACTTCTGCACTGGATGCCGGAACAGCAGACAAAGTGCTTTCTTTCTTCCGCCGGCAAGCCGAAAAGGGAGCAGCTGTTCTGGCTGTTTCCCATGACCGGGACTTTGCAGCGGGGTGTCATTATGTTATTGAATTATAAAAACGCATCAGTGGGAACCATAGACATATCATATTATCATCTGGCTATCGGCTTGTTGCTTCTTGTCATTCCGTTTTTCTACCTGTGGAAATTTAAAACGGGTTTGCTGAAGCCTGCCGTCATCGGCACCATTCGCATGATTGTTCAGTTGTCGCTCATCGGCATTTACTTGAAGTATCTTTTTTTATGGAACAGTCCTTGGATTAATCTTATATGGGTGCTGATCATGATTCTGGTAGCAGGACAAACTGCCCTGGTGCGCACCGGGTTGAAAAGGAGTATCCTGCTGATTCCAGTAACGGTAGGGTTTCTGTGCAGTGTCATGCTGGTAGGACTTTATTTCATCGGAGTAGTCTTGCAGTTGGACAACCTGTTTAGTGCCCAATATTTTATTCCTATTTTTGGAATTTTAATGGGAAATATGCTCTCCAGTAATGTCATCGCCCTGAATGCCTACTACAGCGGACTGAAACGCGAACAGCAGCTGTACAGGTATCTGTTGGGCAACGGGGCTACGTGGCAAGAAGCACAAGCTCCCTTTATCCGTCAGGCTATCATCAAATCCTTTAGTCCGCTGATTGCCAACATCTCCATTATGGGGCTGGTGGCTTTTCCGGGAACTATGATCGGCCAGATTTTAGGAGGAAGCACTCCGAATGTCGCCATAAAATATCAGATGATGATTATGGTTATTACGTTTACGGCTTCTATGCTATCGCTTATGATAACAATATCTCTGGCGTCTCGCCGATCCTTCGATGCGTATGGCAAACTGCTGGAAATAGAAAATGGTAAAAAATGAACGATGAAGATACCCTATTGAGTTTAGTGGCTGGTGTGAAGATACCGGGCTTTTTTGTTACGACAGAAATTGCCGCTGCCGGAAATGTCATGCCGCTACATATTGAGCAGTTTCTTCATACAAAACATGCCTCTATCCTCCAGGGAGCCAGCGGCCGAAAGTTTGTGTATAAAGAAGGAGGGTGGCGGCTGGTGTTTACATTCTTTCCCACAGATAGAGTTGTAGACGAACGATATGCACTGAAAAATAAGGTACAGTTCCATCGCGGACTCCAAAAAGAGCCAAAACAAGCAAAAGAATAGAAAAATCGATGTGAAAGGCTGAAAAAACAAGCAAAAAGAATGAATTATTTCTATATATTTCTTATATTTGCACCCAAATTCTCTGCGAGATAATGAAAATTAAGGAAATAGTTAGTGCCCTTGATCGATTCGCGCCTCTGCCTTTGCAAGATGGTTTTGATAATGCCGGTCTGCAAATTGGATTAACAGAAGCGGAAGCAACAGGGGCTTTGTTGTGTCTTGACGTTACTGAAGCTGTGTTGGATGAAGCGATTGCGTTAGGGTGCAACCTCGTCATATCCCATCATCCACTGATATTTAAAGGCTATAAATCCATTACAGGCAAAGATTATGTGGAGCGTTGCATTCTGAAAGCTATCCGCAACGATATGGTTCTTTATGCAGCTCATACCAATCTTGATAATGCCAAAGGGGGAGTGAACTATAAAATAGCCGAAAAAATAGGATTAAAGCATCTTCAGGTGCTCGAACCCAAAAGAAACAGTCTGCTTAAACTGGTCACTTTCGTTCCTACCGAACAAGCGGAAAGGGTGCGGAAGGCACTTTTTGCTGCCGGATGCGGCAATATAGGAGGCTATGATTCCTGCAGTTATAATCTGAAAGGAGAGGGAACTTTCCGGGCTGGAGAGAATACTCATCCTTTCTGCGGAAGCATTGGGGAACTCCACCGGGAAGAGGAAGTGAGAATTGAAACCATTCTTCCTTCTTATAAAAAGGGAGAAGTGGTGCGTGCTTTACTATCTGCCCATCCGTATGAAGAACCGGCATTTGATCTGTATCCGCTGGAAAACGAATGGACTCAGGCAGGTGCAGGCATTGTAGGTGAATTGGAAACTCCTGAAACCGAGCTGGAATTCTTGAAGCGCATCAAAAAGATTTTCGAAGTGGAATGTGTAAAACACAACAGACTGACCGGAAGGGAAATACAAAAGGTGGCCTTGTGCGGGGGTGCCGGTGCTTTTCTGATTCCTCAGGCCATCCGCTCAGGAGCAGACATTTTCATCACTGGTGAAATCAAGTATCACGATTATTTCGGTCATGAAGATGAAATTCTCCTGGCAGAAATAGGGCACTACGAAAGCGAACAGTATACAAAAGAAATTTTTTATTCAATAATACGGGATTTATTTCCTAATTTTGCGCTCCATTTGAGTAAAATAAATACGAATCCCATAAAATATTTATAAAAGCATGGCTAAAGAAGTAAAAAAAGACCCAAATGAGTTGACGGTTGAACAGAAGTTGAAGACGTTGTTCCAGCTGCAAACGATGTTGTCTAAAATCGATGAAATTAAGATTTTAAGAGGTGAACTTCCTTTGGAGGTACAGGATCTTGAAGATGAAATTGCCGGATTGAGCACTCGTATTGAAAAAATTAAAGCTGAAATTGGTGAACTGAAATCTTCTATCTCAAACAAAAGAGTGGAAATCGAGAAAGCAAAAGCTTCTGTAGAAAAATATAAATCTCAGCAGGACAATGTTCGCAACAACCGCGAATACGATTTCTTGACTAAGGAGATTGAATTCCAAAGCTTGGAAATCGAGTTGTGCGAAAAGAGAATCAAGGAATTTACTGCAGACAAGGACAATAAGGAAAATGAAGTAGTAAAGAACGAACAGATTCTTGCAGAAAGACAGAAGGACTTGGAACAGAAGAAGAATGAGCTGGATGAAATCATTTCTGAAACGAAGCAAGAAGAAGAAAAACTGAGAGATAAAGCGAAAGACCTGGAAACTAAGATTGAACCGCGTCTGCTGCAGTCTTTCAAACGTATCCGTAAGAACTCTCGTAACGGTTTGGGTATTGTGTATGTACAGCGTGATGC
>Mack_p1__coassemble_477_pt1 | contig 34688 bp, 27 predicted proteins | sample Mack_p1__metabat2_high_PE_038 | metagenome-assembled genome bin Mack_p1 | reverse complement strand
GAGAATCAAAAGATTCTCCTTTATCTAATGGTGTATTTTCTATTATCTAATGGTGTATTTTCTATCGGATGTTTTCTATCCGGCAGTTTATTCACCCGGTTTGGGGCTCATTGGCTGCCTATTTTGCCTTTTTGGGCTCCATGTCTCCTTCAATATAAAGTCTGATCATCTCGGTTTTTGCATTGGTGCGCAGGGTGATCGACTTTTTAAAATGACCGGGATATTTGCCGGTACCGTTATAAGTAACCTTGATTGTACCTGTCTTACCCGGCATGATGGGTTCTTTGGTATATTCCGGCACCGTACATCCGCAGGAAGCTACAGCCTGATGGATCACCAGGGGAGCATCTCCGATATTGGTGAAAGTGAATGTACAGTTTACAATGGGATTGGTTTCCGAAAATTTTCCGAAATTATGAGTTGTCTTATCAAATTTGATATTGGCAGCTGTCTGTGCAAGAACAAATCCTACACTCATGACCAAAATAGTCAGTAAAGAGAAAATCTTTTTCATTGTTGTTTCTTTTGATTAATAACAAGTTGCAAATGTAATGTTTCTTCTGTTAAATTCCAATCGTTTGGTGCGAAATAGTATTAAACAGCCTTTCCGGAAAAAGATTCAAGCAACTATTTCATCAGTTGGAATCCCAGCATCATGCCGTCATATTTATTGGCCAGCGAGCTGACTTCCTTCAGTGTGGCGCTGTTGCTCTTGCTACCGATGTAGGCCATGAGTTTCAGCAACTTGTCCGAATTGAACAGCAGCTCCATGGTGTTCGCTTTGCAACGCAGCTGAGCGTGCATGTTCACTAATTTGAAGTACTTCAAGTCCACCTGCTTGGTCTCCTTGTTGTAGGCATACGTGCCCCGCAGTGTTTTTTTGCCCACCGTGCTGGTGAACGTGCTGTCGGCATGGAAGGTGAAATTCATGTGTCCTTCTGTGATTCCGACTTTTGCCAGCTGCTCCTTCAGCTTGTTCTCGGCCACCTTTTCTGCCGCTTCACCGCCTGCCTTCATCAGCAGGTTGTCCGACAGAAATTCCACCGCAGGAGCCTGATAGTTCCAGGTGCCCACCATCGAAACCGAGTCGGCGGTATGTTCTTTGATGGTTTCCACCACCTTAGAGATGTTTTCTTTGTTGAACAAGTCCTTCCATGATTGCGCCCGGCTTTCTGTTGCGCTCAGCAAGCAGACAGCCAATGCAGCCCCAAATAAATGTAATTTCTTCATGTTTGTTGTGAGGTTAAGATTAAAGTAAAACTTAAAGTCTAAGTTCCTTGTTGATACTATCGATATAATCCAATATCTCCTTTCTTCCTTCGCGGCTTTCGGAAGAAGAAATGAAGTACGGAGGAAGTTCTTCCCACTGCTTCTTCAGTTCTTGCAGGTAGGCATTGATATTCATTTTCAGCCGTCCGCCCTTCAGCTTGTCGGCTTTGGTAAAGACGATGGAGAAAGGTACCCCGTTTTCACCCAGCCATTCCATGAACTCAAGGTCAATCTTCTGAGGCTCCAGGCGCGAGTCGATCAAGAGAAACAGGTTGGTCATTTGCTCCCGTTTCAAGATGTAGCTTTCAATAATGTTGCGTATCTGGTTGATTCCTTTCTGTCCGCGTTGGGCATAGCCATAGCCGGGCAAGTCGACCAGATACCAGCTTTTGTTAATCATAAAATGATTGATGAGCATTGTTTTTCCGGGTGTAGCGGAAGTCATGGCCAGTCCTTTCCGGCCGGTCAGCATATTGATAAGGCTGGATTTTCCTACATTAGAGCGGCCGATGAAAGCATATTCAGGGAAAACACCTGCCGGACATTTCTTGACGTCTGTGTTGCTGATTACAAATTCTGCACTAGTTATTTCCATCTTTTTTATTTGTTTTAATTGACATAATCCAAAGTCCTGCAAAGGTAAGGGTTCCATTTAACATTAGCAATTCATAGCCGAATTTATATCCGGTTTCTTTCATGGTCCACGCATCGATGGCATAGCAGATGACGGGAGACAGCACGGCGATGAAAGGCACTGCCCGGTCGCGGGTGCTGCGGCGGGTAAACAGCCCGAAAGCAAACATCCCCAGCAGCGGGCCGTATGTGTAGGAGGCAATGATGTAGATAGCATCAAGGACGCTCTGGCTGTGGAGCTGCTCTACCAGGCAGATAAAGAAAGCCAGCAGGGCCGACAGGCAGAGATGCACCTTGTTTCTTTTTCTACGCGCGGTCTCTTCATCGTCCGTGTCGGTGCGCAGGAAGTCGATGCACACGCTTGTTGTCATTGCCGTGAGGGCGGAGTCGGAATTGCTGAAGGCGGCTGCAATCATGCCGATAGCGAAAAGTATGAGTACGGGTTGTCCGAGATATCCTTGAGCGGCAAACATCGGCAGGATGTCATCGCTCGTGGCAGGCAGGTCCAAATGCATGTGGGAAGCCAGTGCGAGCAGGAGAATACCCAGGCAGAGAAAGAGGAAATTCAGCGGGATGAACGAAAATCCGTAGCAGTACATGTTTTTCTGAGCCTCCTGTAAGTTGCGGCATGTCAGGTTCTTCTGCATCATATCCTGGTCGAGTCCGGTCATTACAATCACGATGAAGATGCCGCTGAAAAACTGCTTGAAGAAATTCTGCTTCGACACCCAATCGTCGAACACAAAAATCCGGCTGTGCTCGCTGTCCTGTAAGGTCTGAACAATACCGCCGAAATCCATCCCCAGCTGTTTGACAGTGAAGTAGATGATGAGAATCAGCGCCGCAATCAGGCAGAAAGTCTGCAGTGTGTCTGTCCAGACAATGGTCCTGATTCCGCTTTTATGGGTATAAATCCACACCAATGCCACGGACCCTACGGCAATCATCCAAAACGGGACCGATAAATCCTGGAATACATAGGTGTGGAGAATGAGGCAGACCAGATAGAGTTTGGCTGCCGTGCCCAGCATGCGCGAGAGGAGGAAAAAGAAAGAGCCGGTGCGGTAGGCATGCTCCCCGATGCGCGAGCCGAGGTAGCCGTAAATGCTCGTCAGCCGGAGCTTGTAGTACAGCGGCAGCAGAATATGACCCACCGCCATATAGCCGAAAAAGAAGCCGAATACGGTTTGCATGTAGGTCATGTCGAGCCCCCGAACCATGCCCGGCACGGAGACAAAGGTAACGCCGGAAATGGAAGCTCCGATCATGCCGAATGAGACTACATACCAGGGAGAACGGTTCTCTCCTTTAAAAAATGCCGCACTGGAACAGCCCTGACGGCCGGTGGCGCGGGCTATGAGCAGCAAGGCGGCAAAATAGCAGACAATTGTAACAAGTATCATCATAATGGGCGCAAAGGTACTATTTTTTGTAGGTATTCACACAATAATCTGTATCTTTGCCGTCAAATTACAGATTGTACAGATAGTACAGATTACAATAGATAGTACAGGTTACAACAGATTATAATAGATTACAACAGATTATAACAGATTACAACAGTACAGATTGCAACTTATGAATCAACAATATCCTTCTTTACTCTTAGAAAAGGCGGTGGGTGAATTTTCCAAACTTCCGGGCATCGGCAGGAAAACGGCCATGCGTCTGGTCCTCCATTTGCTTCGTCAGGATGCAGCCACAGTAGAAGCCTTCGGCAATTCCATCATGACACTGAAGCGAGAAGTGAAATACTGCAAGGTGTGTCATAACATTTCCGACACGGAAACCTGTCAGATTTGTGCCAATCCGCAGCGGGATGCTTCGCTGATTTGTGTGGTGGAGAATATCCGGGATGTGATGGCTGTAGAGGCTACGCAGCAGTACCGGGGACTGTATCATGTGCTGGGGGGAGTGATTTCGCCGATGGATGGAGTCGGACCGAGCGACCTGCAGATTGAAAGCCTGGTGCAGCGGGTGGCTGCAGGAGGGGTGAAGGAAGTGATCCTGGCATTGAGTACAACCATGGAGGGGGATACAACCAACTTTTACATCTATCGCAAACTTCACAACTCGGGCGTGAAACTGAGTGTCATTGCTCGCGGCATCTCGGTGGGAGATGAATTGGAGTATGCAGATGAGGTCACCTTAGGGCGGAGCATTGTAAACCGTACGGTGTTTACGGGGGCTATTTAGTATGAGGTGGCTTTCACGTGGCTTGAAGAGGGAAACTAGAGAAAAACAAAAGGAAAATTTGAATTGAACAATTAATTAAATTGAATAATTGATTAAATTGAACAATTGTTTGAATAAGACTTGAATAAAATAAACTTCAATTGAAATAAAAAATGGAAGAACAGATTAAATTAGCTGTCAGAAATTTGAATATCGGTTATATCTTTTTTTGGCTGCTGCCCGCGTTCTTGCTCGGAGCAGGTGAGTTTGAATTGATGCCGGTCGGTGTGCTGGAAGGTAATGTGCGGACAACCTACTATTTCGAAACGGCCTGTATCCTGCTCACGGCATTGTGTGTGCCTTTGGCATTGAAACTGTTCAGTATGGTACTGAAAAAGAAAATTGATCAGATGAGCATTTCTGCGGCTCTGCAGAGTTATGTACGGACGAGCATGCTCCGTTTGGGCATTCTGGAAGTAGCTGTTGTACTCAACATTCTATGCTATTATCTGGCATTGAGCAGCACGGGTAATCTGTGTATGCTGATTGCGCTGACTGCCTCTCTGTTTTGCGTGCCGAGTGAGAAGAAACTGCGACATGAACTTCACATAACGAAAGAACTGGACGAATGATGAATTCTTTTTTGATGAACGAGCGCATCTATTTGCGTGCTGTGGAGCCGGAAGACTTGGATATCATGTATGAGATGGAGAATGATCCGGCAATGTGGGATATCAGTAATTTTACGGTACCTTATTCGCGCTATGTGCTGCGGCAGTATATTGAGTGTTCGCAGTGTGATGTGTTTTCCGACAAGCAGTTGCGCTTGATGATTGTACGCAAGGAAGACAACTGCATTTTGGGCACCCTTGATATCACCGATTTTGTGCCTCTTCACATGCGTGGGGAGGTGGGTGTAGCGATACATAAGGATTACAGGCAGCAGGGGTATGCGGCAGATGCACTGAATCTTCTGTGTGATTATGCGTTTCGTTTTCTGTCATTGACTCAGCTGGTGGCTCATGTGGCTGTGGACAACGAACCCTGTATGAAACTGTTTGCTTCCTGTGGCTTTACCGCTTGCGGCTTATTGAAAAAATGGCTACTTGTGGAAGGCGAATACAAAGATGTGGCGCTTCTGCAGCGTCTGAATCCTGCGAAATAGAATCTTTTTCTAGGGGGGAGTGCATTGGCACACCTTCGAATTATTCATTTTCGAATTTTTCGTTTTCATCTTCGTAATTTTAGCCTTTGAATTATTCGCCTTCTAAGATGCAGCCAGGCTGATGAAATAAAAATCAAACAGCCTGGCAGATTTTCTATTATCGGGGGTGGTTTTCAGCAAAAAGCCTCATCCGCTCGTCGAGCAGTGCATACTGATGGTCTTTGATGAACGAGGTACAGGCTCTCAGTCCTTCCTGATGACTGCCGGTTGTAACCAGTGAGATTGCGCTTACACCATAATACATCAGTTCTCTGGCCAATTCCCCGCTGGTCATTCCCGGATAGCCGATAGTAAAATAAAAGCCGTCGGCCACTGGATCGCCCAAGTCATTGTCGTATACCAGATGGAATCCGTGGCTCAGGAATATCTCTTTCAGTTTTCGGGCTCTTTCTCCATATACCTTTACTTCATCGAGGAAATGATACTGACCATCACTGGCCGCTTTCAGCATGGCTGCCAGGGCATACTGAGCCGAATGGCTGGTGCCCGAAGACAGGGCATATAGCACCCGGTGGATAAACACTGAGCCGAACGTGCCGCCTCCATATCGTTGGGTGAGTCCGGGATACTTCCGGTGGTAGAGTTTGTCCGAGATGCAGCTCACACCGATACGCTGCCCGGCATAGCTGAATGCCTTCGAGCCGGATATGAGCAGAATATAGTGGTCGGTGTAGCGGGCCACGGTGGGTTGGAAAGGCGGTTGGAAAGGCTCACCCAAATGCTGGCGGAAGTCCATGGCAAAGTAAGCCAGATCTTCCAGCACAATCACGTCATACCGGGTAGCCAGTTCGCCGATGATTCTCAGTTCTTCGTCTTTCAGGCAAATCCAGCTGGGGTTGTTGGGGTTCGAATAGATAATGGCTGAGATGTTTCCTTTCTTCAGATAACTCTCCAGCTTGTCTTTCAGTTTATCTCCCCGATAGTCGTACACGTCGAATGTCTCAAATTTCTGACCCATGACCACCAGCTGCTGTTTCTGCACCGGAAATCCGGGGTCGATAAACAGAATGGTATCTTTTTTCTCATCGCATTGGCTGCAAGTGAGGAAGGAAGCAAACGTGCCCTGCATGGAGCCGGTCACTGGCACACATCCTTCCGGACTCACATCGATGTCAATAAAAGCTTTTATGAAACGGGAGGCTTCTTTCTTCAGCTCGGGCATGCCGTTGATGTCGGGATACAGACTGGCAATCCCTTTTTGCAGGGCCTCTATTTCGGCTTTTACTCCAATGGCGGAAGGAGGGAGGCCCGGTACGCCCATTTCCATTTTAATGAATTCTACTCCCGATTCAGCTTCCGCCTTAGAAGCAATCGCTTTCACTTCACGGATTGTGGCTCTTGAAAAATCGACAATTTGAAACTCTTGGATGGTTTCATCGATGAGATGTCGTTCAATAGGTGTATTTTTCATGTTATTAAAGTTTTAGTAACTCCTACAAATTTACACGATTATTCGACATAGCAGCGGAATTTTGAAATAAATCCACTTTTTTTGAAAAAAAACGGGTAAAGCTATTGCAAGTTTGGGAAAAAGCATTACCTTTGCATCGCAATCCGAGAGAGGAATATGACAAATGACATTTTGGTGCGTTAGTTCAGTTGGTTAGAATACATGCCTGTCACGCATGGGGTCACGGGTTCGAGTCCCGTACGCACCGCTTCTCAAAAGAAGCAACTAAAAAAAGCCTTGATTCATAACAGAATCGAGGCTTTTTCTTTGGTACGCTTGACATGAATTGTCCAAAGGATGAAAGTCCCGAGTAAGTCCTATAGCGGGAATTACATAGTCAAAGACAAGGATGTCCATCGCGAGGTGGTATCTCAAGGAAGCTGGCGACAAACATCTGATCTGACGAACAGAAATTTCATATAAGGCATATGAACTTGGATTAGATTGCCAGTCAAGTCAAAGCCCTATAGCTATTCGGAACGGTTGATGTAAATGAAGCCGGTACCCAGCAAAAACAAGTTAGGTTTCATGTCTATTGTATTTTAAGATTCCTATTCTATCGGATTATGAATGATAAACGAAGTATCTGTAGTAATTATCTAATGGTGAAACCAACTTTGTCTTTTTCCGTAATCTTTCTCAATACACGACAAGGATTTCCAGCTGCCAGGAACACCTGAAGGGATGTCATTATTTCCTGCTACAAAGATAATGAATCTTGTTTCATAAACAAGAGGTCTGATGTCTTGCCGTCAAATCTTCAGAAAAATTTGCCGGCGGTACATCCAACGTAGGATGAAGAAGAGAATCAGAAAATTGCCGAAGGTAAGCCAAACAGAATAGTATTCTCCCAGATAGCGTTCGAGTCCGTAGCTCACGGAGTGGACAATGCAACGGAAGTTTACAGTTTCTCCCAACATATAGGCAGTAATGGAGTTCATTCCGTAAAATTTCAGCCATTCCATGCCACGGACATGTCCCTTGCAATCTATCCAATAATAGAACAAACCCATTAGCAGGAAACAGTAGCCGCCGGAGAGTAAGGTCATGCTGCTTGACCATACACGTTTCATCACAGGCATCTGGAAACTCCACATCCAGCCGCCCAACATCAGGGCTACACCGATAAGCCACAGTTGCCTGCATACCTTCAAGCGGTTGTCTTCGCCGTTTTTCATCAGTCGTCCGGCAAAGGTACCCAACATCACCGTCACGCCAAAAGTCAGGCTGCTCCAGATCCAGGTGTAAGTAGGGTCTCCGCAGAAACGTCCCATGATTAGCTGATCGACTTTATAGGCAAAATTTCCTTCGGGTGTAAAATCCCCGGCAAATGTCATCGGAATCCAATAGATGACCAGCAGGGCTGCCGTGGCACAAAGCTGCATCTTTAGTTGAGTATGCAGCAACAGAAGTGCAGCTATCAGATAACCAGTGGCAATGGCTTGAAGTGTATTTACATAAAAATAAATTCGGTTCGGATCCAGTCCCAAAAGGTTACCCTGCACCACCATACCGAGCAGGAACAGGATAAAGAAACGACGGAAGATTTTTTTTGTGAACGGACCGCTTGTCGGATTGTTCACAGTATCTGGCCAGTGAAAAGGGCATAGATGCACCAGTCATGAAGAGAAAGAGAGGCATCACCAGATCCCAAAAACGGAAACCGAACCATTCGGCATGGTCAAACTGATACAGAATCGGGACCATCCAGGATAGGTTCAGATGCCGTCCCAAATCCACAAAGACCGGTTGAAAAAAGACCAGTAGAAACAGGTCGAAGCCACGCAGGATATCCAATGAGGCCAAACGGGAGTTTGGTTTTGACTGAAGCGATGACACTGAGGTGTTGTTCATGATAAGAATTTGTTTTAGATAGGCAACGGAGACACAGCCAAAATATCGGATTTAGCAAGCATCAAACAAATTATTTGGATCGCTCCATCGTTTCGTTTTTATATGTATTTGATTTCTGTTGCAAAGAAAACAAAAAGTTTGGTTTGACAGAAACCGAACCGATATTTTCTTGTATTACCATTCAAAAATACGTGACGTTTACGCTGTTGACATACATATCTCCATAAATCTGTGGTATATTAGCAGTTAACATTGCCTATTTTCTGGATAAGTGAGCTATAGAAGAACCATATAACACTTGTGCCCTTCTGCATGTTTACACATGCTGCTCAAATCCGGTAAAGAATTATCCCTTTTTCTTCTTCAGAAAATCGGTGGGGCTCTCGCCGAAATACTCCTTATAGCACTTGGTAAAATAAGAAGGTGAAGAGAAGCCGACTTCATAGGTGATTTCGGCCACGGTTTTCTCAGTCGATGCCAGCAGTGAAGCCGCACGTTTGAGACGGGCAACCCGAAGCAGTTCCACTGGGGTGTAGTTGGTCATTGCCTTGATTTTACGGTACAGTTGCACCCGGCTCATGCCCAGCTGTTCGCCCAAAGACTCAATGCTCAGATTTGAGTCGGCCATCTGTTCTTCAATCAGCTGGCGAAAGCGTCCGACAAAATCCTTGTCTACCTCGCTCACCGGTTCCTTGGCCAAAGAGGTTGCATCGCCAAAGAACTGCTTCAAACGTTGTCGGTTTGCCACGAGGTTCTTCACGCGGGTCACCAGCAATTTCGAACTGAACGGCTTTGAGATATACGAATCGGCACCCGACTCGAAACCGGCAATTCGCTGTTCGTCCTGGGCACAAGCAGTGAGCAGCATCACCGGAATGTGGGAAGTCTGCAGTTTGCTTTTCAGGCGTTGACAACATTCCCATCCGTCCATTACCGGCATCATGACGTCGCACACGATGACATCGGGCACATATTTCATAGCTTTTTTTAATCCCTCCTGCCCATTGGCTGCTTCAATCACGGTAAACGTATCGGCAAGTAGCGACTTCACATAGCTGCGCACATCTGCATTGTCGTCAATCAGCAGGGCGCAGGCTTTCTGCTCATCGGGCATCACCTCTTCCACCTCCACATCGGCGAGTTCTTCAACTACAACCTGTGGAGCCGTACGGGCAGACTCTACTGCAGCATCGGGCAGCGGTTCTGCACACAAATGCATCGGAAGGTCTACTATAAAGTTTGTACCGCTTCCCTCCACGCTCTCTGCACGAATGCTTCCTCCATGCATCTCGACAAAAGCCTTGACCAAAGCCAAGCCGATGCCTGATCCTGCATGGCTGACCTCAGGTTGATAGAAACGCTCGAATATATGCTGCAGATGCTCCGCTGAAATACCTTTTCCCGTGTCGGATACCTGCAGACGGACAATAGACGACTCGCTGCTGCCCAGAGAAGACAAGGTTACTACCACCGTTCCATTCTCTGGTGTAAACTTAAATGCATTCGAGAGGAGATTGAAATAAATGCGTTCCATCTTCTCGGCATCGAGCAGCAGCCAGGTGTCTGCAGGAAAGTTTGCCGTATCCACCGACAGATGCACATGCTTCTTGTAGGCCAAGGCACGGAAGCCCTCACTCCATTCGTTCAGCAATGCCACCACATTCACCGGTGTGCACAAAAGTTCTAGTTTGCCGTTTTCATATTTCCGGAAATCCAGAATCTGATTGACCAAGCGCAACAGGATGTGTACTTGTTTATGAACTATCTGCAGCAACGTCCGTTGTTTATCAGCCAGTTGCCTGTCCTCAAGTAGTTGTTCCACCGGGTCAGCAATCAGTGTCAGCGGTGTACGGAAATCGTGTGATACATTCGTGAAGAAAGATAGTTTGGCTTGCGTAGCCTCTTCCAATTGTTGAGAAAGACGGATAAGCTGGTCACGTTGCTCTTCCAACTGGTCACGTTGCTCTTCTAACTGCTTCTTCTGAGCCGAAAGTTCAGCATTCATTTGCGTTTTGGTCCAATAGGCCCGCACAATCAAAGCCAGCAGCGCAGCGAGCAGCAACAAGATAGCCACGCTGGCATAGATAAACAAGGTTTGGGCAGAATAGCGCGACAAGTACGTATCAATTCGATCATTCAGCACCTCTATCTTGCCATCTAAGTCTGAAATATGCGAGGTCTGCAACTGCATGATGCGGGCATTCGTACTGTCGACCAAAGCTGTATGCATCACCGTTTCCCGGTTGAACGGCCGCTTTTCGAGAATATCCATAGCAAGCTGCAGCACTTTGTCGCCTTGCGTCGGATAAATAAAGGTTGCATCCAGTTGACCCTGCAGCACCTGTTCCACTCCATTGCCTTTCCCTGGCAACGCATCGATACCTACCAGCAGAAAATGCCGTTCGTCTCCCAAACGGTGCGCAGCCTGATACGCCCCTGCAGCCATACGGTCATTGTGGGCATACACAGCATCCACCTCCGGTTGGCGTTGCAGGATAGCAGTCAGCGCCTGTTCGGCTGGTGTCTGCAACCAAGCTGCGTCTGCCGAGTCTACCAGCTCCATAGCGGGATACTCACGTATCACATCGCAGAAGCCCCGATGCCGTTCCATAGCCGGCGTTGAACCCGCCAAGCCGGTCAGTTCCACAATCTTCCCTTTTCCATTCAAGCGGCTTGCCAGATAACGGCCCACCGAACGGCCAATTTCGTAATTGTCGGCTCCGATATAAGCCGTATACTGGTCCGAAAGGATTTTGCGGTCCACCGTAATCACCGGAATGCCCTTCCGGTAAGCCTCCTCTACAATCGGTGTCATGGGGGCCGCTTCATTAGCCGATACAATCAGCAGGTCAACGCCTTTTTCAATGAAATATCGCACGTCTTCTGCCTGTTGCCGGCTGTCATTGCCGGCCGAACGGATTTCTACCGATACCCCGTCGTAAAACAATGCCTCACGCAAGATTTCATCGTTCATCTTGCTCCGCCAAGTATCTTCACTGCATTGGGCCACCCCAATCTGGAAACGGGGTGCAGCGGGTTGACAAGCCGACAGGCACAGCAGAAGACCTCCCAAGCACCATCCTGTCCATCTATTCATTAATATGTTCTTCATATCAATCGGAATGCTTTGTTTTTTCAAACAAAAGTACGAAAAGTCGCTTATATGTAGGCTGATTTGATTCAAAAAAAAGCGCCCTATAGCTTACTTTCCAGAAAACAATAGAGCGCTCCATTACAGATTCAAGAGTCATTGTTTAGCCAATGCGGCTATGTCTTAACCGGCCAGCTGTGAGCGCAGCGATTCCGGCAGCACCGGCATGGCTCCGTTTTGAGTACAGACAAAAGCAGACACTTCCACCGCCAGACGATGAGCCTCAGCTACCGGCTTACCTTTCAGGATGGCAGCCACGAAGGCAGCCGTAAACGAATCGCCAGCACCTACCGTATCGGCCACTTCCACTTCCGGAGTTTTCACGAACGAGATTTCACCCGGCGTGAAAACATAGCTGCCGTTGATGCCACAAGTCAGAATCAGCATCTTCAGATTATACTTGGCCAGCAGAATCCAGCACTTGTCCTGCAGATCAATACCGGGATAGCCGAACATGCGGCTTATGGTCACCAGTTCTTCGTCATTAATCTTCAGGATATTGCATTTCTTCATCGAGTTGCACAGAATCTCCTTTGTATAGAATCCCTGGCGCAGGTTTATGTCAAAAATCTTGCATTGGCCTTCCCCGTCGGGCATCGCATCGAGAAACCGGTTGATGGCTTCGCGCGACACCACACTGCGCTGTGCCAACGAGCCGAAGCAGACCGCGTGCGTGCGGCGGGCCAGCTTCTCAAGAGCAGGCGTGAAGGGGATATTGTCCCAAGCCACTCCTTCCTTGATATCATACATAGGCACCCCTTCTGCATCCAGTTCTACCTGCACCGTACCGGTGGGGTAGGGAACCTTTTCGATGAGGCTGTTTAATTTCTTCTCTGCAAAATTTTCCAGAATTTCATTGCCCAGCCTGTCATCGCCCACCGCACTGACAACCTGGCTGTCGAAGCCAAACTGCGACACATGATAAGCAAAATTAGCCGGAGCTCCTCCGATTTTCTTTCCTTCGGGCAGCACGTCCCACAGTGCTTCCCCCATACCAACAATCACTTTATTATCCATGGTTTATTTGATTTAAGAGAGAGTAAATATAAACAATTATTTTTTGATTTTCAGTGTATATACCAACAAATACAGCACACCGGCAGTCATCACAGCCACCGCGCCGTTCTGTCCCATTGCATCGCTGGCCACACCCATAGCCAAGGGGAAGACTGTTCCGCCAAACAGACCCATGATCATCAGACCGGACACTTCATTTTTTTTGCGAGGAGAAGCCAGCAAGGCCTGCGAGAAGACGATAGGAAATACATTGCTATTGCCAAAACCGATCAGGGCAATGCAGGCATAGATGACGGCTTCGGAATGGAAAGTAAATAACCCCACCATAGCAACTAGCATCGCAACGGCACTGAAAGCAAAGAAGGTCTTGGCAGAACAGCGCTGCAGGATGAAGGCACCCAGAAAACAACCGACGGTGCGGAAAATGAAATACAGACTAGTGGCAAAACCGGCTTCGGCCAAAGTCATGCCCAGGTGTTCCATCAGAATTTTGGGAGCCGTCGTATTGGTACCCACATCGATACCCACATGACACATGATACCGATGAAGGACAGCAGGATGAACGGTTTGCCTAGCAGTGTCAGACATTCCTTGAACCCGGACGCTTTGTCCTGGCTTTCCTCTTCAATGGGGGTTGCCGACAGTAAGGCTATGGCCAGCACAGCCACACACATATAGACAGGGAACAGGACACGCCACCCTAAACCGAAGCTCGGAATGGCCTGCATACTTCCCCACATGGCAATGTAAGGGGCCAGGAAGGAAGCGATGGCCTTGACAAATTGGCCGAAAGTCAGTGAACTGGCTAATTTTTCGCCTGTGATGATATTGCTCAGCAATGGGTTTAGCGAAGTCTGCATCAGGGCATTACCGATGCCCAGCAGCGAAAAAGACAGCAACATGATGCTGTAACTGTCGCCAAAGATGGGCACTACCAGCGACACGAAAGTTACCAGCAAACTGAGCAATACGGTCCGTTTCCGTCCGATGCGGTTCATCAAGATGCCGGTGGGCACCGAAAAAATCAGGAACCAGAAGAAAACCAGCGAGGGAAAGAGGTTTGCTTCTGCATCACTCAGCCCTAAATCGGCCTTGACATAATTAGAGGCAATGCCTACCAAATCAACAAATCCCATGGCGAAGAAACAAAGCATCACCGGCACAAGCCGCATATAAAAATTCTTGTTTGTATTCATAATCTACGTATTAAACGATGAGAACAATTGATGGTCAGTTGGTCACACAAATTCAAAATCATAAACCTAACTTGTAAATAGAACAGCCAGACACTTTCACCGGCTTTTCAGTTGTATAAAAACGTAAGGAGTTGTAGGGTTCGTGAGGGAACACCAGGTTGGTCATTGCCACCCGTCCGCCGTCAACAAAGAGTTCCACGCTGCTGTTGTCAACAAAGACACGCAACGAATGGCTCTTTCGGGTATCCACAGGTGCCCAAGTACCCAGGGCAAAATCGTTCTGGTAGTTTTCAGTTACCACTTTATAGCGTGCATAGCTTTCCGGTGTGTCCAGATCGTGCGGTTTTACCTTTTTGCCAAAATCCACGATGCCACTTGCTGCACGATCCATCACTACCCGTCCTTTGTCGGCATCCAAATAAATTTTTACTTTTTCACCCAGGCTGTTCAAGAGTTCTACTCCAGCTTGTCCTTTTGACAATGGCGACAGATTGAATTCCATTTCAAAGGCACCATCAGATGAAGCAAACAGATTGTCGAAACGCTGTTCTTTTTCCAGTTGGAAGTCGGCCTTGGTTTGGGTTTCCTGGCGCAGGTTTTCCAGTTCCTTCACAGGTTCCGCGCTGACATACAGTTGCTGATCGTCGCCTGTATACAGTTTCAATTCGCGTGGCAACGCATTGGCACTGCGGAACTGTTGAGTCGGCGTATCATTCGCATACTGCCAGTTGCTCATCCAAGGCATCGCTATCACCCGGTTGCCCGTATTCGAAAAGCAGACCGTTGCATAATGGTCTTTCCCCCAGTCCAGCCATTTCACTACGTTGGGTTTCGTGTCACAGACAAAACGCTCCCCGTCAAAATCACCGACAAAATACATCGTACCACTGCCGCCGTAGACAAAGCCCGGATTGATGTTGACCAACATGACCCATTTCTGCTGCTTGGGATTATCGTCTACCGCCAACTGCACAAAATCAGGACATTCAAACTGGTTGGGCTGCGGACCGTATCCCTGACCAAATTCACTCATGTATTTCCAGTCTTTCAAATTCGTTGAAGCATAGAAACGCATATTCTTGTCGGCACTGACAATCATCACCCATTTCTGCTGAGGTTCATACCAAAAGACTTTGGGGTCGCGGAAATTCTGCAAACCGTCAAAAGGAGTCAGAATCGGATTCTTTTCGTACTTTGTGTAGGTACGTCCATTGTCCTTGCTGTAAGCCAGGCATTGCACCTGGCGCTGTCCGCCCGGTACATTCTTGTGTGATGTGTAAAAAGCAAGCATTGTATTTTGTCCATAGCCAGCGCTGCCGTCTTTATCTACGATAGCACTACCAGAAAAGATGTGTCCCAACGTATCTCGGGCAATGGCAGGATTTAAATGATCCCAGTGCACCAGATCTTTGCTCACCGAATGTCCCCAGTGCATGTTGCCCCACACCGATCCGTACGGATTATACTGGAAATAAAGATGATACTCACCGTCTTTGTACACCAAACCATTGGCATCGTTCATCCAGCCATACAACGGTGTATGGTGATAAACCGGGCGGAACTGTTCCCGATTGCTTGTATCAAATATGTCGGATACTTTCAGACTGTCCCAGCATATGGCATCGGCAGCCACCTGGCGGATACGTACCGTAGCCTTTTCCATTCCTTCCGGCAAAGTAAGCGGAATATAATATTCCACATGGTCGGTGGCCAGGCGGATATCCATTTCGGTATCCGTAGCCTGCCCTGTATCCAGCGTAACACCTCCCTCGGCGCAGTTCTCCTGAATCGGAAGCAGCAAGTATTTGGAGGGTTGGTTTACATGTACAAGGGTCAAGGTGTCACCTTGATGTTCGATGCTCAGGGTTGGTTTGGGATGTTGGCATGAAGTTGCTGCGAGAGCTAAAGCCAAACAGAAAGTAGAAGAAAATAAGTTTGTTTTCATGATTGTTTTATTAGGTTGCTATTAGTTATGTTTCAGAGTGATAAAGTACCGGCAAAGATAAGCGGCTGCGCATTTACCGGCTGCAACATTTGTTTCAATTGCTGTAATATTTGATACCTGAGAAGTTAAAAAGTAACTTTTGCTGCCAGTTCCACAGTAAATGGGCGTATGTAACTACCTGCCATCCAGGCTCCGTTGTATTTAGATGCATCTTCCTTGTCCACCAGCTCGGCACCTGAAATACTTCCCTTGGCACCTGTCTGATTCAAGAAGTTGATAACTGTACCGCTCAACGACAGATGTTTGTTCACAGTCCAGTTGATGCCTCCGAAAGTTTCCCAGCGTCCATTGAAATAATAGGCATTCTTGATGTTGGCATAAGTCTTGCTAAAGTAACGGAAGCTGGCCCATACTTTCAAATCGGGAGTGATGCAATAACTGGGATCCAACTCAATCAATACTTTAGGTATTTCCGTTACGATATTGCCGGTAGCATTGATACCCGATTCCGTTCCGTCGCTGAAGACCACACTGGTTTCGTATTTTTTATACTTGGGGCTCTGGTAAGTGAACAGGAAATGAAAAGCAAATCCTTTGAAAGGCTTGATGACAGCATCCGTGGTCCAGCCGATGGTTTCGATGTCGTAGCTCAAAGCAGAAGCCTTAATGTCGGCCGAATTATTCGGATTAATCAGGTTCAACGTCGAATTGTTGTTTGTCTTGCCGATATACGAGAACAAGGAAGTCAGACTGATCCACGTATTGTTGAAATAGATACCTGCACGGCCCAACGGAATGGTGATTTTATCGACGTTCGGCAGCTCGGCCGAGGCGAAGTTGGACAGGTTGGGTCGCTGTGTATTGTAAGTGAAGTCGGCTGTAAATCCAAATTGTTTAGTCATCTTGTAAGTGGCTGCCGCCGTAAAAGCCATGTTCAGCCAATCGTAGCTGTAGGCGCGAGGGGCGATGGCGGTACCATCGGCAGCCAGTGCACCGATATGATAGTTGGCAAAGCGACCCACAGGTTTGCCTTCGTCGTTGTAGACAGCTAAATTGCTTCCCGACAGGTGCTGATATTCCAAACGGGCTCCGTAGTATACGTTCCATTTGTCGCAGATATCCCAATCATGTGTGGCATACAAGGCCAACTTGTTTTCATGGCCCTTGTAATATTCCGAAGCATTCTGATTCAGATTGTAATAGGGCGTTTCTCCATAATAGTGATTGGTGGATGAAGCAGGTCCGTAAAGAATTTCAGGATACGCACTGACCGTATGATCATACATCGTGGTATTTGATGCATAATCCACGTCGTAGTACCATTCGTTCACCCCCAAACGCCAGGTCATGTGCTCATAACGGCGCGACAGTTCGGTGGTCAGGAAAAACTCATCAATCATACCCCGGTTGAAACACGACATACGGCTTTGTACATAACCGGCATAGGGATTCATTGTTCCGTCCAACGCCTTTATCTGATATCCATCCGCCAACGTCTTTTGTTGCATAGCCATAGGCGTCTGATAGAGATACGAACCTAACGCATGATCATACTTCATGTTCACTTTCCATTCCAGTCCGTTGTCCCAGCGATAGCGATTCATCAGCGTCAACTGGTTGCCACGGCTGGCTGTTGCATCATACAGATTCGTTTTCTTCATCTCACCGGTACGGATATCCATATAAACGATATCCGAGACGTTGGGCAGATAAGAGGATGTTCCCAAGCTGAATCCCGGGATTTCCCGGACACTGCCATCTCCTGTATAGATAAAGGGAGCCCCCGTAGTTGCATTCGACAGCCAATGGCTGTTGCTGTAATGATACACGGCCGACAGCTGGCCACGATTTTCGTGATACCGTTTGGTCAAGGCAAACTTGTAGATTTGAGTACGGTCCTGATACTGGGCAAAGCGGAGTTTGAAAGAACCCGGATCAAAGTTCTGGTAAATACTCCCGCTGTAAAACCAGTCTTTGCCCAAACGGCCATTCAGATTCAAGTCAAACTGTTGTTTTCCGAAGTGATTGGTGTTATAGTTTAATACTCCATTAAACGGTTTCTCCTTGTCTACCCCCAGTTCGGTAAACGAATTCACGGCATAGCCGATATTGCCCGTTGTCATTGCGGTTTCTGAAATCTTCAACAGCCCGGTATGCCCCAAACTGCTGTCTCCTCGCCAATGCGTATTTACATTGTGCGGGTTCGAATTGTACACGACTGGAAGCCCGTTTTCTAACACATTTACATCTCCTCCCGGCAAACCGATAGAAATCTCGCGCGGACCATTGGCACTGGCTGCATTCAGCATCACATTGCGGTTTCCTTCCTCTTTGGAAGAACTCTTCCCCTTAATAGAATCTTGTTGCGCATATCCGTTGAGACAGGCTGCTGTCAAAACAGCAAATAATGTGTTCTTTCTGAAATTGAATGATTTTTTGTTCATAGCATTTGTTCGTAAAAGTTTCTTGGGCGAAAGTAGGGGAAATAAATATCAGCCCATAAAACAGATGTTTCACACGCTGTAAAAAATGATACGTTGTAACAAAACTGATTCATTTTGAAACATTATTAGGTGTTCTACTGATAATTAACCGGGATAGTGTGCTGTTGTATGGGACAGTGTGCTGTATGGGATTGGGTTGGCCGTTTCGAATGTTATGCCTAAGTAAGTTCACTCAATCTTTTGTTTAAACCTGATAAAGTTGACTTTATGATTCCCCATTACAGCTTTCTATACAAAGCCTATAGCTTTATGGGTCAGAAACCTATAGGTTTATGGGGTGAAAACCTATAGGTTTAGTACTCGTAAACCTACGCTTTAGGGTTGCTAAAGTGGCGCTTTATAACAGCTAAAGTGGCGCTTTTTGAGCGCTATCTTGCTACTTTCTTTATTCTTCATATGATAGCCGGGTAGACAGTGTGTCGATTGATGTGCTATATCGGTAGATTGTTTACAGAATTCTGTTCTGAAACAGTTTACGGAGTGTACCTCATGAGGATGTGAAACACATCAAAAATGGCGGGTGAAAGCTCTGTTTTACGCTTCCTAATCTACTAAAGAAGGGTGTTGCATCTTTCACCATTCATCGTAACACTCTTATATACAGCGCACTTATGGTGAATGGTTCATCGGCGGTGTTCTCTGTCTTGTGATTAACCAATATACGACACGCTTCACCATAGCTAAAGAAAAGACTATTACCAATGAAACGAATCATTCTGATAGCACAACATAGGCTTATGAATTGTGGGGTTAATGACCGATTCTTTCCGGCAGGCAGAATTGACAGTTCAGCCTGCTCTTCTCTTTCGGTATAGGCACATCCGCTTTCCGGTACGTATTCCGTAACTTCTTTCCAAAACTGATATCTTTTTATGATTCTTGATGGATTAAATCTAATATGACCGGTTCATGGAGGAGCACGGTATTTCTATTTCTTGTATGTCCCGTCCTGTTTTTGCCTTGCCTGCGACAAGGCAAAAAGCTGTCATAGCATGGAAGCATCAGGAATATCTGCGGATGGATAGTTGAAGAACGGCTGTTTGTTTGAGGTAATAAATAAGAGGGTGTGTTATAATGCGCCCATGTAAAGATTTACTCCTGTACAGTTATCTGTAACAGGGGGCATTTTCTAAAGAATGGAGTTTTGCACACCTTGTTGTTGAGAATCGGATGTATTTTTCCGATTTCAAATTGTTGGCAACGTAATTTGTTTTTGAAGTATTTGTTTGAATGAGAGAATAATTCTGGAATGGGAGAGTCCTAAAGGACGTAACTTGCTGTGAAGAATGACCTGAAGATGTTCATTGCTTTTTGCATATACTTTGATGAATAAATCATAGTCTTCGTTGGTATAGTGGCATTCCACCACTTCAGGAATGTGTGCCAATGCTTCAATCACGGTATCCAAAGAAACAGATTCTTTTAAATAGAGACCGATGTATGCACAAGTTTCATAGCCTATCTTGTTAGGATTGACTTTGTATTCTGTTCCTTGCAGAATACCTACATTGGTGAGACGCTGCACTCGCTGATGAATGGCTGTACCTGATACATTGCATGCCCGTGCGACTTCTAAAAATGGAATGCGGGCATTTTCTGTCAACATACGGAGAATCTTCTCATCCATTTCGTCTAATTGAATAGTAGCCATACTCTTGTGTTATGAAATTCAAGTGCAAAGTTACGAATCTATTTCCAAAAAGAAGCGGAAAGAATGAATTTTCTTTCCGCTTTTTGGGGTGATTTTTCTCTCCGGTCAATAGTATGCAGAGGTGACACGATTCAGACATGGGTTCAAGTCTGTTTATCGTATGAATAGCAATTCCCGGTATTTGGGCAAGGTCCACATCTCATTGTCCACAATCAATTCCAGTTTATCGATGTGGTAGCGGATGGTTTCTAACATGGGAGCGATGTCATCGTGATAGGCAATGGCTTTTTCAGCGTCAAACAGTTGGCTCATCTTGTGCACGTTATCTATCAGTTTACTCTGATATTCCGTAGCTATCGGAATAATATGGTTCATGGTCAAATCGCCCAATACACGTGCCTCTATCAGGATTTTCTTAGTGTACGTTTCCCACTTGACTTCGTTGCGTGCTTCCAGTTCTTTTTGTCTCATCACATCGATTGCTTCGAACATGGCGATGGTTTCCGGTTTCAGATAGTTGTCAAAAATAATGGGACAGCTGGTTTCACAATCCAAGCCTCTGCGTTGGGCTTCAACTTTCCATTCATCACTGTAGCCGTTGCCGTCGAAGCGGATAGGCTTACAGATTTTGATGTAGCTTTCCTCTCGTCGCTGGAAGATCTATCGGAAAAGGTGGAGAAAAAACGTGAAAACAACAAGCCGTCACTGGACGGGGAACGATATTACACCGACAAGGAACTGGCTGTCAGACTGAAGGTCAGCCGCAGGAGCCTTCAGGATTACCGAAACAACGGCATACTGCCCTATATTCAGATAGGCGGCAGGATCCTGTACAGGGCTTCCGACATTGAACGTACGTTAATGGACGGATACAAGGAAGCCTACCGTCAGAATGATAGAACCAGGTTGTAATATTACCCCGTATTATGGGTATCCGCCAAGTTCAACTCTTTATTTCTGAATCCGCATCATTTAGTGAACCTGTGGTGCGGATTGGTTTTGTAATGCAATACAGATACACCCTTTATTGGGTATATCGTAATACTATACCATTTTTAGGGTATATTTCTAGGCTATGCCAAATTATATTCATACTTTTACAGCCAAAACAATAGATAGTAATATGTTTGCAACCATTTCGGCAGATATAGTTTCATCCACTTCGTTATCCGTGGATGAAACTATCAGACTAAAGCAAAGGATAGAAGCACTGTTTGCTTTGCTCAAAACAAGATACCCGGATTTCTCCTTTTCCATCATGTTCCACAAAAGAATCATGCTTTTCAGCAGTGCCTTCGGTAAGGGGTTGGAACCAATGGGTATAGTGGGTAACTCCTAATTCCATAGCCCATTTTTTCATGCCTTGAGCCACAGCATCGGCAATGTCACGTTCCAATGGTGCTCCGTTATCTATCACGTTGACTATCTTTTCGTAGACTGCACTTGACAGATACTTGAACATCTTTTCACGGTTGAATACATACTTGGCGAAGAATTCACTGGGGCGTTCCTGTGGAATCTCCACAGAGGTCGCTTTTTTTCTTGAACGCTCTTTCTACGACTCTGAATCTTAATTTTGACATGGCTGTAATTATTATGGGTATTATACTAATTCTTTGATTCTCTGAATGGCTGCAATGCAGTCTTCCTGCTTTCCGAATGCGGTAAGCCGTACGTAGCCTTCTCCGCTGGGTCCGAAGCCCACACCGGGGGTGACAATAACTTGTGCCTGGTTCAACAAATGGTCGAAAAACTGCCAGGAAGAAAGATTGTCCGGTGTCTTAACCCAAAGATAGGGTGCATTCTCACCGCCCGTTACGTCATACCCCATCTGTTGTAAAGCTGTCTTCATCGTTCGGGCATTGGCCATATAGTAATCAATGGTCTTCCTTACCTGCTGTTTACCTTCGGAAGTATAGATGGCCTCGGCTCCTCGCTGGGTGATGTAGCTGGTACCATTGAACTTGGTACATTGACGTCGGTTCCATAGTGCATTCAGCTTTATTTTTTCTCCACAGCTGGTTGTTGCTGTCAGTTCCTGAGGTATAATGGTATAGCCACACCGTACACCTGTAAATCCGGCTGTCTTTGAAAAGCTTCGTAGTTCAATGGCACATTGGCGGGCTCCTTCCAGTTCGTAAATGGAGTGGGGGATGTCAGCATTTTGAATGTAGGCTTCATAAGCTGCGTCATACAAGATTAGCGACTGGTGTTCCAATGCATAATCTACCCATTTCTGTAATTCTTCTTTGGCGAGAACGGTTCCTGTCGGATTGTTGGGATAACACAGATAGATGATGTCAGCCGGCTGTGCAGGCAGAGAAGGTATGAATCTGTTCTCATGATTGCATGGTAGATAGTTGATGCGGCTCCATCGTCTGTTTTCCCACACTCCTGTTCGCCCACTCATGACATTGGAGTCAATATAGACAGGATAAACCGGATCGGTAATGGCAACGGTATTTTGAATACCTAATATGTCTCCTATATTTCCACAGTCACTTTTGGCACCATCACTGATGAAAATTTCGTTCAGTTCCAACTGTACGCCTCTGGATTCATACTCGTTTTTAAGAATGGCTCCCCGCAAGAAATCATATCCCTGTTCCGGTCCGTATCCGTGAAAGGACGCACTGCTGCCCATCTCGGTGACAGCTTTCTGCATGGCTTCAATGCAGGCAGCAGGAAGGGGTTGAGTGACATCACCGATTCCCAAACTGATGACGGAAAGCTCAGGGTGTTGGTTCCGAAAGGCGTGAACCTTTTTAGCAATGTCGGCAAACAAATAGTTGTCGGACAGTTTCAGAAAGTTTTCGTTAATCTGTAACATATTCTATCTTTTGATATTCAGGATTCTATTTCAATCTCTCCTTCAAACACTTGTACGGCAGGTCCCGTCATGTACACATGGTTGTCGGTAGCATTCCATTCTATGGATAGGTTTCCTCCGTCCATGGTTACTTCCACTTTTCTATCACACCGATTAACTAAACAAGCTGCTACAGCAGTGGCGCATGCACCAGTACCGCAAGCTTGTGTTATGCCGCTTCCTCTTTCCCATACGCGCATTCGAATGGACTGATGGCTTGTCTGTTCTGCAAATTCTACATTGACTTTCTGGGGAAATAAGGAATGATGTTCCAGTAGAGGACCGAGTGTTTTTAAATCAATCTGGTTTACATCGTTTACGAAGATGACCAGATGCGGATTGCCCATGCTGATAAAGGTCGCTTTAAACGTATGTCCATTTATGGTTAACGGTTCGTTTTGTAGACTTCCCGAAGAAGTGGCAATTTGTTCAGGCTGATTCATCAGGGGTATCCCCATATCTACAGTTACCTCATTGATGCGTCTATTGACGGGATGAAGCCGGATGTGTTTTATACCTGAAAGTGTCTCCAAGGTGATTTCACTTTTTCCTGTCAGCCCATGTTCATAGACATATTTCCCGATACATCGGCTAGCGTTGCCACACATCATAGCTTCAGAACCATCGGCATTGAAAATGCGCATGGAAAAATCAGCTATTTGGCTTTCTCCAATCAGGACTAGACCATCAGAACCAATTCCTGTGTGCGGCCTACTCCATCGTTCGGAATATTTTTCCGGGTGCAAAATAGGGTGTTCTATTGTATTGATGTAAATATAATCATTTCCTAGACCATGCATTTTTGTAAAAGGAATATTATGTGTCATAATGATATTATTTATATTTTTGGTTTATCATTATATCTTTTAATGATGCAAAAATAAATCATACTGATAGTTTTATTTGCAGATAATGCTTCTTTTGTTGTTGTGTTTAGTTTGTGCTTATAGTCTGAATTCCCTGTTTCGAGTGTAGAATAAAATCGCAACTAAACAGAGCCTGTATCGTTGTGGTTTAAAAGTTGCTCTTTCTCTTATCACCTGACTGTACTGTACTGGATTTGGTAGACAACTTCAGATGCTATACCTAAGTTAGTTCACTCAATATTTTTTAAAACCTAATAAGGTTAACATTACGTTTCTCTATTACTGTAAAAGTTGTCATTAAAAGAAATCTCTGCAAATCTAATCCAATATCTGTTCAGGAACAAATATTATCCAATAATTCTCTTTTGTAAACAACTCTTCGCTCGGGGAGCGCCTAGCGGCAAGGGGCGGGAGCACCCGTCCCGACGAGCGTAAATTATACTCTGCCTTCTTCATCAATGTATTCCATTTAATATTTTTGCAAGTGGCAGTGGTCCATTTTTTAATTATTATATGCTACCTTTTCTGATTATTATTTACAAAAGTCCTAATGTTTCCTTGCTCATCGTATAAATATTTAATAGTTTATTTTAACCATTTGCATAATTTTTCCGTTGCTTCTTCACAGTCATCTTTTGTAGTGAAGGCACTTAGGCGAATGTATCCTTCTCCGGCAGGACCGAAAGCAGTGCCGGGGATGCAGATAACTTGAGCACCATACAGCATTTGTCTAAAGTATTCCCATGAGCTGCATCCTTTCGGAGTTTTTATCCATAAATAAGGTATGTGTTCACCACCATAGAATCTGAGACCGCTTCGTGCAAGTTCCCTTCGCATGTGTTGTACATTTTTTAAATAATAATCAAGTGAAGCCCGAATCACAGCTTTCCCTTTTTCTGTATAGCTGGCTGTTGCGGCATATTGCCACATGTAGGGTATATGCTCCGAACGGAATTCTTGTCTACATTTCCATAAAGTGTTGATTGAGATGTTTTTACCATCGAGAGATTGAGCATGTAGTTCTTTAGGAATGACTGTATATCCACATCCTACTTCGACAACTCCGTTGATTCGGGAAAAGCTACGCAACTCTATGGCTACTTTCTTAGCTCCTCTTATTTCATAAATGGAATGAGGAATATTAGGTACTTGTATATAGGCCTCATAAGTTGCGTCATATATAATCAGTACATTGTTTTTTAATGCATAATCTACCCATTTTTTTAGTTGTGACTTGCTAAATACAGTCCCGGTAGGATTATTGGGTGAGGCAAGATAGACTACATCAATTTGATGATTGGGCGGCTGTGGAACAAAACCGTTGTTTTCATCTCCGGAAAGATATTCTATACTTTTTCCCATATAAATTGGCTGACAGGGATCGGGTATGCCGATGGTATTGTCACTACATAATATTTCATTGATATTCCCTATTTCGTTTTTAATTCCTCGGTTAAGGAAAATTTCCTCACTACTAAGATGAATGCCGCGCGTGTTGTAATCGTTCTTGATAATCGCTTCACGTAAAAGGAGATGTCCTTGCTGAAAGGCATTTTCCAACAATAAAGGATGCATGGCTATTTCATCTACTGATTGGTGCATGGCTTCAATAGTAAATTTATCTAGTGGATGCCTTTTTTCATTCCAGCCTAAATTGATAAGTCGTGAAGAAGGATGAATTACCTTGAAAATTCCCACTTCTTTCTCAGTCTTTGAAGCATCCAAGACTTTAGGCAGTTCGAAATAGTATTCATTGATTAGTGCCATACTACTTTATTTCCTTTAATTATGACCAGACAATATAATAAAACGATACAAAATTAACTAAATAGCTTACGATATGATTTGATATAAGTCAAATAAGTAATATAAAATCTACCAACATGTAAAGTGAAAGTAAATGTGATTCATTCGATTTAAATCTGAAAGTAAATACCGCTGGCTCTGATTTAGTTCCCAATAATAGGTAGATATTAATTGCAAAGTTGTGAGACTATAGCGATAATAGAACAGACAAGTTTTTAAATTTGCTGCAAAAACATAAAAGTATGGATCCACTAAAACATGAGTGTGGTGTGGCAATGGTAAGATTGCTTAAACCATTAGAGTATTATCAGAAGAAGTATGGAACCTGGATGTGGGGACTGAACATTTTGTATCTGCTGATGGAAAAACAGCACAATCGAGGACAAGAAGGAGCAGGATTGGCTTGTGTAAAACTGCATGCAAATCCGGGAGAAGAATTTATTTTCCGTGAACGAGCTTTGGGAACTGGAGCTATCACTGAGATTTTTCAACAAGTATATAAGCAATGGGAAGGCTTTGAAGATAGCCTACTGAGCGATGCAACTTTTGCCCAGGAATTCATTCCTTTTGCGGGAGAATTATATTTGGGACATCTGCGCTATTCCACTACCGGACGAAGCGGCTTGTCGTATATTCATCCATTTTTGCGCCGCAGTAATTGGAGGAGTCGGAATCTGATACTTTGCGGCAATTTCAATTTAACGAATGTAGATGAGATTTTCGCCCAAATAAAACAGACCGGACAACATCCGCGCAGATTTGCTGATACTTATCTATTATTGGAGCAGTTAGGGTATCAACTAGATTGGGAAGTGGATCGTCTCTATCAGCAGATTAAGGCAGAAAATCAGGACAACCTGGAGATTTCCCGAGCCATCGAGCAGCGGATAGATTTAGTCTCTGTTTTGAAACGAACCAGTACATTCTGGGACGGAGGGTATGTGATTTGTGGAATGACAGGCAGTGGAGAAAGTTTTGCGGTACGCGATCCTTGGGGGATTCGGACCGCTTTTTGTTATAAAGACGATGAAGTAGTGATTCTGGCTTCCGAACGACCGGTGATCCAGACTGCCCTGCATGTACCTGCCGAGGAGATTCATGAGTTAGAGCCTGGTGAAGCCGTATTGATTAGTAGGGACGGTAAATTTCGTCTGGCTTCCATCAATAAAAAGCAAGGGGAACATGCATGTTCTTTTGAACGGATTTATTTCAGTAGGGGAAGTGATCAGGACATTTACAGGGAACGGAAACAGTTAGGCGAACGGTTGGTCCAGCCTATCCTGAAAGCCGTGGACTATGATGTAGAACATACGGTATTTTCTTATATCCCCAACACCGCAGAGGTGGCTTATTTCGGCATGTTGCAGGGCTTGGACAAATATCTTAACGAATTCAAAGTGCAACGTATTGAGGCGCTGGGACATCGCCCTACACATGAGGAATTGGAGCGGATTCTTTCCATGCGTATCCGTAGCGAAAAAGTGGCTATTAAAGACATCAAGCTGCGTACGTTTATTTCCGAAGGAAACTGCCGTAACGACTTAGCTGCCCATGTGTATGACATTACTTATGGCAGTTTGCAGCCATATGTGGATAATTTGGTGATTATTGACGACAGCATTGTGCGGGGCACTACTCTCCGTCAGAGTATTATCCGCATTTTGGACCGGTTGAACCCTAAACAGATTGTCATTGTTTCCTCTTCCCCACAAGTGCGGTATCCCGATTATTACGGTATTGATATGTCGAGCATGGAACAGTTCATTGCCTTCAAGGCTGCTGTGGCCCTGTTGTTGGAACGAGGCATGAAAAATGTCATAGAACGCGTGTACAAGAAAATAAAATTTCAACTCGACAGCCCGGATATCAAAACTGCACAGTTTAATTATATCCAAGAGATATATGCTCCCTTCAGTGATGAAGAAATAGCGGACAGAATAGCCTCCCTGCTGACACCCGAAGGAGTACATGCGAAAATTAAGATAGTTTATCAGCCCTTGGAAGGGCTGCATGAATCCTGTCCCGCGCACTCTGGAGACTGGTACTTCAGCGGAAATTATCCCACGAAAGGAGGATTGAGATTATTGTACCGTAGCTTTATAGATTACATAGATAAATATTTTCAGTTTTAATGACCATAAAGAAATACAGATGAAGATTGCAACATTAATCTTGGAAAACGGAAGTCGTTTTCAAGGTCTGTCATTTGGATACGAAGGACCGGTGAGCGGTGAGGTAGTATTTAATACGGCCATGACAGGCTATCCGGAAAGTCTGACAGACCCTTCCTATGCCGGGCAGTTGATGGTGCTTACCTATCCTTTGGTGGGTAATTATGGAGTGCCACCTCTGCAGGTATGTCACCAGGGTATTCCGTTGTATAAAGAAAGCGAACGAATTCATGCCGGTGCATTGATTGTGAATGATTATTCTGAACAGTATTCACATTGGAATGCCCGTGAAAGCTTGGGGGCCTGGTTGAAGCGTGAAAAGGTGCCCGGTATCACAGGAATTGATACTCGAAGATTGACTAAAGAACTTCGCGAGGCAGGAGTGATGAGGGGACAGATTGTATTCGACGAGCAGACAGTGCCGGTTTTTCACGATGATTATGGATCGGTGAATTATGTATCCCAGGTTTCATGCAGAGACATCATCCGATACAATGAAGAGGCAGCCAAGCGAGTGATACTGTTGGATTGTGGAGTAAAATTGAATATTCTGCGCTGCTTGCTTCAACGAAACGTGGCTGTGATTCGTGTACCCTGGGATTATGATTTTACTGGATTAGACTATGATGGCTTGTTCTTAAGTAACGGTCCCGGAGATCCGAATCAGTGTGGGATAAGCGTGGAACATATACGTCAGTCTATGAATCGGAGCGATAAGCCTATTTTTGGTATCTGTCTGGGCAACCAACTACTGGCCAAAGCTGGAGGGGCGCAAATCTACAAATTGAAATACGGACACCGTAGTCATAACCAACCTGTGCGTATGTTGGGAACAAACCGCTGCTTTATCACTTCCCAAAATCATGGCTTTGCCGTAGAGGAGCAGACCCTGGGTAAAGAGTGGCAGCCGTGGTTTCAAAATATGAACGACATGTCGAATGAAGGCATTCGGCACAATTCCAAGCCCTGGTTCTCCGTGCAGTTTCATCCGGAGGCTGCCTCGGGTCCTTTAGATACAGAATTCTTGTTTGATGAATTTGTGAAGCTTTTGTAAATATGAAGAAAAAAGAAATGCAGAAAGTACTGCTCCTGGGTTCTGGAGCATTGAAAATCGGTGAGGCCGGTGAATTCGACTATTCGGGTTCGCAAGCATTAAAGGCTTTGCGTGAAGAAGGCATCTATACGATACTGATCAATCCTAATATTGCTACCGTACAGACCTCAGAAGGAGTGGCCAATCAGATTTATTTTTTGCCGGTCACTCCTTTTTTTGTAGAAAAGGTCATCGAGAAAGAACGTCCCGATGGTATTTTGCTGTCGTTTGGCGGGCAGACGGCCTTAAATTGTGGTGTAGAACTTTACAAAAAAGGAGTCTTTGAGAAATGGGGCGTGCAGGTATTGGGAACTCCGGTACAGGCCATTATGGATACCGAGGATCGGGAATTGTTCGTACGAAAACTGGACGAGATAAAGGTAAAGACTATCCAGAGCTATGCTGCTGATACAGTAGAAGCGGCTAAACGAGCTGCAGAAGCCCTGGGGTATCCGGTCATTCTCCGTGCAGCATATGCCTTGGGTGGATTGGGCAGTGGATTTTGTGACAATGAAAGTCAGCTGCAGGCTTTGGCCGAAAAAGCACTTGCCTTTTCTTCTCAAGTTTTAGTGGAAAAGAGCCTGAGAGGATGGAAAGAAATTGAATACGAAGTAGTACGTGACCAGTATGACAACTGCATCACTGTATGCAATATGGAGAACTTCGACCCGTTGGGCATCCATACCGGCGAGAGCATCGTAGTGGCTCCTTCGCAGACATTGACCAACCATGAATATCATTTATTGCGTTCGTTGGCCATCCGCATCATCCGTCACATTGGAATTGTGGGCGAATGCAATGTGCAGTATGCGCTCGACCCGGAAAGTGAAGATTACCGGGTGATTGAGGTCAATGCTCGTCTGAGTCGCTCATCGGCTTTGGCTTCGAAGGCTACTGGTTATCCGCTGGCCTTCGTTGCTGCCAAATTAGGGTTGGGATACGGATTGTTCGAACTGCAGAATTCAGTGACGAAATCTACACCTGCTTTCTTTGAGCCCTCCTTGGATTATGTAGTGTGCAAGATACCTCGGTGGGATTTGGGCAAGTTTCATGGCGTAAGCCGTGTATTGGGCAGCAGTATGAAGTCGGTCGGTGAAGTGATGGCCATCGGACGAACTTTTGAAGAAGCTTTTCAGAAGGGATTGCGCATGATAGGGCAAGGTATGCACGGGTTTGTGCAAAACAAGGAACGGATGATAGCTGATGTGGATAAAATTTTGCGCGAGCCTACAGATATGCGGGTCTTTGTCATCAGTCAGGCGATGCAATCTGGATATGATGTAGAGCAAATCCATGCAAAAACGCGCATCGATCGGTGGTTTCTACATAAATTACAACATATTGTAAATACTTCGAGAGCATTGGAAAATTATACCTTGGATACGCTCCCACCGGATTTATTGCAGGAAGCGAAAAGCTTGGGATTCTCTGACTTTCAAGTGGCTCGTGCCATCGGATTGGATACTCTGCAAGACAATGAATCGGCAGTAGGGGCTGTACGCTCTTTTCGAAAGCAGTATGGCATCTTGCCGGTAGTCAAACAAATCGATACATTAGCCTGTGAATATCCTGCTCAGACCAATTACCTTTATCTTACTTATAATGGTACAGAAAATGACATAACAGCCGACCGGACTAAGCCAGGAATCGTTGTTCTGGGTTCAGGTGCTTATCGCATTGGTTCTTCCGTAGAGTTTGACTGGTGCGGGGTGCAGGCACTACAGACTCTGCGGAAAGAAGGATACCGAAGCGTAATGATTAACTATAATCCTGAAACGGTCTCTACGGATTATGACATCTGCGACCGCCTTTATTTCGAAGAACTTACATTTGAACGGGTGATGGATATTCTGGAGGTGGAACAGCCCGAAGGGGTGATTGTCTCCACCGGCGGACAGATACCCAATAACCTGGCGCTCCGACTCGACCGGCAGGGAATCAGGATTATGGGTACCGGTGCTGCCAGCATAGACCGGGCAGAAGACCGCGACAAGTTCTCGGCTATGCTGGACCGCATCGGGGTAGACCAGCCGGAGTGGCGTGCTTTGACTTCGTTGGAGGCCATCCAGAATTTTGTACAAAAAGTAGGTTTCCCGGTACTGGTGCGTCCGTCGTACGTGCTAAGTGGAGCTGCCATGAACGTTTGTTCTAATGAAGAAGAACTGGAACGGTTCTTAGACCTGGCTGTACACGTGTCTAAACAGCATCCTGTAGTAGTGAGCCGTTTCATAGAAGAAGCCAAGGAAATAGAAATGGATGCGGTAGCATGTCGAGGTGAGATAGTGGTTTATGCCATCAGCGAACATGTGGAATATGCCGGAGTACATTCCGGTGATGCCACCATTCAGTTCCCGCCTCAGAAACTCTATGTAGAAACCATGCGGCGGATTAAGCGCATCAGCCGCCGAATTGCTCGCGAACTTTCTATATCAGGTCCATTCAACATTCAGTTTTTGGCCCGCGACAATGAAATCAAGGTCATAGAATGCAATCTTCGCGCTTCTCGTTCTTTCCCTTTCGTCAGTAAAGTATTAAAGATTAATTTTATAGAAATAGCCACGCGTGTAATGTTAGGATTGGATGTGAAAAAACCAGATAAGAGTTTGTTCGACATTGATTATGTGGGTATCAAGGTCAGTCAGTTTTCTTTTAACCGTCTGCAAAATGCTGACCCAGTATTGGGTGTTGATATGACCTCTACTGGTGAAGTCGGTTGCCTTGGCACAGATTCCTCGTGTGCATTATTGAAAGCCATGCTTTCTGTGGGATATCGTATTCCTCAGAAAGGAGTACTGCTGAGTACAGGTGGTATTAAGCAAAAAGTGGCCATGCTCGAGGCGGTCCGCACTTTGCAGCAGAAAGGTTATGCACTATATGCCACCAGTGGGACATCTGCTTTTCTGACGGAGAATGGTGTGAACAATACTACCGTGTATTGGCCGAATGAACCGCGACAGCCGCAAGCTATAGATTTGCTTCACAGAAAAGAAATAGACCTGGTCATCAATATTCCGAAGAACTTGACGCCTATTGAACTGACCAATGGATACAAGATACGTCGTACAGCCGTTGACTTGAATATTCCGCTAATTACCAATGCTCGCTTGGCCGGCGCCTTCATCGAAGCTTTTAGCACTATAGAGATAGATGACTTATCTATAACCTCCTGGAGCGAGTACCAATAACTGAAGCAAACTATCACTTCCCTTAAAAAATAATTATAATTAACAATAACTTGATCTGTAGAATATGTGTGGAATTGTAGGATATATTGGACATAGCCAAACTTATCCGATATTGATCAGCGGATTGAACGTTTGGGATACCATATGGATACGATAGTGCCGGCATTAGTATGCTGGATGATGAATTTCATCTAACCGTCATTCCTTTACAACTATTGGCATATCACTGGCAGTGTGTAAAAGAAAAGATGCAGATAACCGCGTAACTTGACTAAATCAGTTACTGTGGAGTAGATGGTTCGTGAAAACTTTCAGAGAAAAATTTTACTCTGAGTCTTAACAGTTAGTTTTTTTAATTGAATAAGCATTCAATACTTCGGTAAATGTTTATCAAAAAATTAAGAGTTAAACAATAGAACCGGCGAAAGCCGGTTCAGCCATATTGACTTTGTGCATCCTGCATGCAAGTGCTATTGTATAAAGTATGCCATTCCGTTTGGTATCTTCATCGCTGTCGAAGGACAAGCAGTATCTTCTTGAATTGGAGATATAACGGCTTAGACGCTTCACCTGATTGATGCCCACTTGCTCATACCACATTCATTAGTATGCGTTTTTTTGCAGGTTGCATGGAGGTTTACTGTTGGACTTGCTTTTAGTTCTTCAGCAAATGCCACCCAGCCTGTTCATAATGTTGTAGTGCTCTTTGCTGCTCCATAATTTATATTGTTGATTTGAGGCAACGAGGATAAAGTAAGATTAATACTAATGCAATGTAGAACAGCGGAGGTGCTTGCCATTATATTCCAATTGGAAGGATATTCTATTTTTTTTGGGAAAGCTTGTCAAAACACATTTGGGCCTTTTTCTCAAAGAATATAGAAGTCGTCTGTTGAAATGTATGAGAAAGGTTAGTTCTCAGTTTTCCTGTAGTTTATCTTGATGCTAATTTACAAAGTTTCAGTCCTGTAGGCCCCAGCTTTATTTCCATTTCGATTGTGGGTCACACCGACGGCACTGTGCAGTGCGAGATTATGAATAGCTATCATCCGAAGTCGGCCAGCGATCAGAGTGGGAGCGGGGTCGGACTGAGGCAGGTGACCCGCCGGCTGGAACTCTTGTATCCCGGACGATACGAATGGGAGCAGGGGTTGCGCGACAGCGGCAAAATCTTTCTTTCTTCATTAACCATACAAACCCGCGAACGATGATTTTGAATTGTGTTCTTGTAGATGATGAGCCTCTGGCTCTTGCGTTGCTGAAAAGTTATGTCGAGAAAACAGATTGTCTCCGTCTGGCAGGCGCTTATGCCAGTGCGGTGGAAGCCATGTACGGCCTTTCACAGCACGGGGAGGTGCATCTAGGCTAACCACCCACAATCTACTCGATAGGCTAACCACACGCAATTGCCTACACTCGGCTGCAAAACAAAAATCCCCCTGCCGCAACTCTGCAGCAGGGGGATTCTGTTTGGATTATACTCAGTAACTTGTCTGATTATACTCAGCCGTATGTTATTTAGCGTTCACCGCTTTGGCAAGTTGCTTGTGAGCTTTAACCTTAGCGCGGTCGTAAGCTTTCTGAGCTTTAGCTTTAGCCTTGGCATCAGTAGCATTCTTCACGTTGTCATACAAAGTCCACAGATTGCAAGCCTTGGCAGCTTCTTTCTGAGCAGCAGTGTATGCTTCAGCTTTGGCTTCTGTAGCAGCTTCTTCTTCAGCAGGAGCATAAGCATGTTTGTAGCCTTTCACGTCGTTCCAGTGGCCGCGAGTGAAATCAGGGAATGTAACGGCAGCGCAGTTGTTGTCCATAGAGATGGCACCCAATTCCGACAGACAGCACCATTCTGCCAAGTCGTAAACGTCCATATCCAGAGGCAGACCGTTTTGCAGACAGTAAACCAGGCGGGCATCCATGATGTAGTCCATACCGCCATGACCCATAGCACGTCCTTTTTCGCCGAACTTAGTCAGGATCGGATGATAATACTTCTTTTCCAAAGCCTTCTTCTGGTCAGCATTCAGGAAGCCGTGTGCGTTGATGTCGTCCATGTTGGGCGCACCAGTGTCCTTCATTGCATCGCCAGAGAGTGCATATTCGGGAGTCGGATATTTGGTTGCATAACCCTTGGTACCTGTCAGTTTGAACAGACGGTTGTAGGGCTGCGGAGTCATTACGTTGTGTTGGATTTCCACTACTTTACCGTTGGCTGTACGCATCAGCGTAGTAGTATGGTCACCGTTGCGGAATTCTTTCGGTTCTTTACCGGTCAGGTTCTTCACATATTCCTTACCTACAAAGCTCTTGGTATCCATAGCTACGAGTGTAGTGAAGCGGTCGCCGCGGTGAATGTCCATGCATTGAGCCACAGGGCCAAGGCCGTGTGTAGCATACACGTCGCCCCGGTTTTCCATGTTATACTTCATACGCCAGTGCAGGTTGTCCTTGTCGTTGTCGTTCGGATCTTTCCAGTAAGCCTTCCAGAAGGCAGACAGTTCGTGGATGTAAGCACCTTCTGCGCGGATGATTTCACCGAAAACGCCGTCCTTAGCCATAGCCAAGGCATTCATTTCATAATAGTCATAGCAGCAGTTTTCCAGGATGAAGCAGTGCAGACGAGTCTGTTC
>Mack_p1__coassemble_429_pt1 | contig 49520 bp, 39 predicted proteins | sample Mack_p1__metabat2_high_PE_038 | metagenome-assembled genome bin Mack_p1 | reverse complement strand
ATACCCAAAGCAGTTACAACAACTTCATCCAACTGTTCACTGTCTTCTTTCAATACAATATTTAAAGAAGAACCTGTAATTGTAACGGTTTGGGAAACATAACCCACATAACTAATTTCAATAACCGAACCTTTAGGCGCATTTAAATTAAAATTACCATCGATATCAGTCACTGTACCATTAGTAGTACCTTTTACCAAGATACTTACACCAATCAACGGTTCTCCTGAAGCATCTTTGACTGTTCCTTTTACACTGACATTAGCCTGTTGGCTGATAGAAGGTAACAATACGTCATTAGCACGCACTGCACTACCATCGTTGGCCGAAACGGACGATGAAGCAGCGAACAAGAGTATCAAACTCATTCTTGATGTTAGAGGGAACTTAGCTCTAAAATACTGTCTAAAACCAGCATAGTTCCATGAATGATTACTTTTCATACATCTGAGGTTAACTAATTTATTAATAATTTTTTATTATGTTTTTGCTGTATAATTCTCAAATTTGTTTTTAGAAAAAACTGAGAAAATGAGGGGATTATGGAGGGAGGTTGTATCATCACTGACCTATCCTCGAAATGTGCTCTTCAATGTTACACCATAGGCAAATATGTTTTTTATAGTTGTATCAAATTTATCTTTTTGTTAAGGTCTTTCAAGGTTTACCTTGTTAGGCGCGACAAAGATAATAGAAAAATATGGATAACTAACAAAACACGTGTTAAAAAGTAAAGGGCATGCCTTGCAGACATACCCTTCACTTTTTATCTATTTAGCAGTGTTTCACGTGAAATACCCTTATTTATTTCCACGAATAATATCTATAATTTTTTCATTACGGATAATCATCATACCATGACGGTCGCCTGTAATGCCCTCGGTCAACTGGTAGGTATATCTCGGCACGCTTCCATCCATAATGGTAGGGAAATACACATATTTGAAATTGTCACATTCCTTCATCAGGGTTTGGCCTGCTTCAAGAATGTGAGTGGAAATGATGTAGGCACAATTATGATGGCCGGAAAAAGCTTTCACAACTGCTACAGTGGCATCGTAGGCATCTTTCACGTTAGTCCCCTTAAACAATTCATCGAAAATGACAACCAGATTCTTATGGGTAGCCACTTCCTCAGCAATGAACTTCACCCGTTTGACTTCTGCATAGAAGTGACTGTAGCCCTTGCTCATGTTATCGGACACATTGATAGAAGTATACAAGCCATCACGTACAGTAAATTCCATCCGCTCTGCCGGAACCGGAAAGCCCATATGAGCCAGATAGACTGCTACACCAAAGGATTTCATAAAAGTAGATTTTCCCGCCATATTGGCTCCCGTAAGAAAAAGGACATTCTTCTCACTGTCGATACACACACTGTTGGCCTTTGCCCCACGAACCGAGGGATGGAAAACTTGTACCAGATTAATCCGGTGAGAAGATTCATCCTTGGCTGTTTCGGCATGGGCGCAAGTGAAGCGACGTTCGTTGGCTACTTTGGCTACGGCAATGTACACATCCAATTCATAAATGATACGGAACAGACGTTCCAATTGGGCATTACCTTCCACATGCAGCAGATAATGGTACCTCTCCAGCTGCCAAAAGGAGAAAAACTTCTGTCCTCTGGCTTGCTTCATCCACGCAAAAGCAGGAGAAGAGAGGATTTGCTCCACTTCCTCACACACCGGTACATAGGCAGGATGGTCGGCTTTCAGTTCATTACAGAAGTCGCGCAAAACCATAAACAGTTCCACCATGTTGGCAAGACCTTCTACCAGCAGTTCGTACATGCGGTTGGCCGCAATGTAGATCATGGCTTTGCGATGAAACATACGCAACATATTCACTCCGCGATTGGCATAAGCAGGAGTGGACATATAGTATTCCACCGAGTCAATTTGAGCAGGCGTAAACGGAAAATCACACGGCTTTTCCATAAACGATTGGAAAATGGAACTGCGGCGGTTGATTTCACCGGCATCCGTCAATGGATGCCGGAACATCTCTTCCATCACCTGCTCTCCCCCTCTTGTGGTGGTTTTATCGAAGGCATGGTAAATGGAATTGCTCTTATATTTACCCAAAAGATTTAAGTCTTCCAGGGTCTGTTTATCTACTATAAAACTCATAATTTCGAATTCAAGATGTCAATAATATGCTCGTTTCTCACAATCATCATACCATGACGGTCGTCGGTAATGCCTTCGGTCAGCGTGTACGTGTATTTCGGCTTACCGTCGGCCTGCATCACAGTGGGCAGATATACATACCGAATATTATCGCATACTTTCTTCAAATCAGCTCCTGCTTCAATGATATGAGTGGAAATCATAAAGATGCAATTGCGCTTTTCTGCAAATGCCTTCATCACCTCCACTGTAGCTTCGTGAGCATCTTTTACGTTGGTACCGCGGAACAGTTCGTCGAAAACGATAATCAAATTACCGATGCGTCCTACCTGTTCCGACACTTTCTTCAGCCGTTGCACCTCAGCATAGAAGTGACTATACCCCAAACTCATGTTATCGGGCAGATTGATTGTGGTACACATACCGTTCTGCACGCTGAATTCCATCGATTTGGCAGGAACGGGGAATCCCATATGTGCTAAATACACCACCACTCCGAATGTTTTCATAAAAGTAGATTTTCCCGCCATATTGGCTCCCGTAAGAAAAACCAGATTATGGTCGGCATCCACCGAAAGGGAGTTGGGCACCGGATTCTTCAGCAACGGATGATACATACCTTCCATTTTCAGCAGGTTATCTCCCGGAGCAAAGGCTTTGGCAAAAGTATACCCCTGCTTGCGTGCTACACTGGCCACCGTAATATACACATCTAAATTGTAGAGCAAACGCAGAATTTTGCGAAACAACTCAATACCTTCGTAGCGAAAGACTGCATCATATTTCACCATCTTGGCATAAGATAGTTTTCGAACACCGCGTTCATCCTTAACCCATGCAAAGAGCGGATCATTGACAAGTGTCATCAACGCCTGAGACTCTTCTTTATAGCCTTCGTCAATACTACCCAACTGCCGGATAAAATCGGATGCAGCATTCAGTAAAGCAATAGAAGCCAGTGCCCCCTTATGCAGCTGCTGGTATACCATATCAGCCCCGATCAGGTTCCGCATCCGCCAGCGGAGAGTATAACCCGATAAATGAAGACGAGTGCGTTCATCGGTGTTGCTCAAATAATGTTCTATGGTATCAAACCAGTCATTTCGGAATGGGAATGATACCTGCTTCTCCATGAAGAAACGAATGATAGCCGTACGGTTGTTGATTTTGTCAACATCGGATAACGGGTAGCGAAACATTTCTTCCAATATCACAGAACCTCCGCGGGTACGGGTCATATTAAACAACCCGTAAATGGAGCTTCCCTTCATTTTCCCGAATATCTTCAGGTCGTTCAGTGTCTGTTTATCTATAATAAAAGCCATCGCATTGTTTTTTAGAGAATGATTATCTACCGCGGCGACGTAACCAAATAACAATGGCAGTCAGCAACATTAAAATCGGCCATACCCACATGCAAAGGACACGGGTAGCCTGATAGCTTGCTTCGGTCAGACTGATTTGTGTGTCTGTAGACGACGGACGACGGACATCAACCGGCGCTTCATCATCAGACATCCAGTAGAAACTTCCTACAATCAAATAATAATTAAAAGAAGGAAGTCCTGCACGGGTACGGGTCAGTTCGCCGTTACTGATACAGTCGGCATCACCCAGCACCACAATTTTCTGCTCTTTTTCACCCACTTTACGAGAAAGAGCTACCGCTGTAGGATAAGACTGCTGCACTTCACCCTTTTCTGCTTCCATCACGACCTTGCCGTCTACAAAATCGGTTGTAGTCAGTTCATTCCAAGAACCTACAGAGTCTGTTGCAAAAAGCGGAGTAACAGTGAATCCCTTATCCTCGACACATTCGATACCTGTCACACTTGGCATCGTCACTCCATAGCCGTAAGATTGCAAGGTATTGAACCAATAAGAGAGCTGTCCTGCTTCTTTGGTGGGTTTCGTCAAAAGCAAATCGGCTGGATATTCCACTGTGGGTTGTACCAGGCAACCTTCCATAAAGCGCACACCCAAAGGAGCAACGATGGGGTTCATCCATTCCTGACGTTTCGGTTCACCGGCAATCAGGAGGTTGCCGCCACGTTCGATGTATTTATTCAAACGAGCCTGTTCTTCATCCGTAAGCGACTTCTTCATTTCTGCAATCACCAAGATATCTACATCTTCCGGAATATCCTTATCCAAAGTGACTGTGGTATAATCAAACCCTTGATTAATCAGCGAATGACGGAAAGTACGCATCTGGGCAAACATGCTATAGGAACGTTCACCATAGTTGTCTGTCGGACGTTCATCATGTCCCGACAAGAAGCCAACTTTCGGCAATTTCATCACCAGACGTTTGAACGCTGCAGAAATCTCGGCTTCCGTAGGGAAAATCATATTGTCATCAAAGACACGCAGGAAAGTCTTCTTTCCATTGTATTCAATCATACGAACAAAACGATTTTCTTCGGCCGATAAATCTACATCCAATTCACCCGGCTTGAGGAAACGCTTGGGATCGTAATTGTTGATATCAATCATCTTCTTGAACTTTTCGTCCAGTGTCAAATTCGGGAAACGATTGTCAAAGTCCGGGTTGTTGGCCTTATCGTAATAATATACATATTCCATCTGAATATCAGGCTTGAAGCGCAGGTATTGCTCAAAGAGTTTCAAATCCTCGTTGATACGTTCCGGCATACCAATCCAGAAATAGCGGTCGAGCAGGTTCACGTACGTCGTGATTTTTACATCACCCTTCATCTGCGAAACGATGTCCTGACTATGCGGTGTAATGGTGTTGCTCTTCAATGGAGTAGCATCATAGTATTTCTTCATGGCCGGACGGGAAGAGATATAACCTACTCCCAAAGCAATGGCCCAAATAGCAATGTATTGTCCCCATACCTGGGTGCAAGTTCTTTTTTGGCGGCTATTCTGCAGTTTGAGAATAGACATACTCACAAACAGACCAATTACCATCAAGAAATAAATCACATTTTCAGTGCATAGCATACCACGGACAAACTCCATTGACCGTCCCGGCAGTGCCAACCAGTAGGTCAAGTCGCGAACAAACTCCACATCTTGCCACCAGCTATTTACATAATTCAATACGGTCAGCATGGTCAGTGTTCCAATAGCTGCCACTACCTGATACGAAGTCAGTGTAGACATGAACAAGCCAATGGCTGAATAGGTGGCTGTGAGCAGGAACAAACCCAACATCCCCGTGAAGATAGTTGGATAGTCAAATTCTGCAATCGTACAGGCTCCATAAATCACATAAACACAAAGAATACCCATCAAAACCAATGAATAGACCAGCATGGCTACATATTTACCCAGAATAATCTCTGAGTTGGTAACAGGAGATGAATATAGCAATTTGATTGAACCGGAACTGAACTCACGGCTCATGAGATTCATAGTCAGCAGAGGTATATACAAATACAGGCTTCCCTGCACTGTCACGAATATACCTTCCCAACCACCAAAGATACGATTGGTAACGGCTGTGAGTTCATAACCCATTGCCTTGCTGCGCACCAAACCATCGAGGAGTCCAACAAACTCCATACTGGTTTGAAACGTAAACAGAATCAAAATAAGCCAAGCTATCGGAGAGTAAAACAAAACCTGGAGTTCTGCTTTAGCTATTTTCAGTATAATCTTCATAGGAATTTCTTTTTTATTATTTCTTCTTAGACAACTCAGCAAAGACGGCATTCATGGAACTCTTTTCCAGATACATTTCCGTGAGATACCAGTTTCTTGCTACACTAACTTCTACCAGGCGATTGGTAACTTCCTGATAATCGCTGAACTTAATTCGATAATTAGGTCCGCCCAGTTCTTCTACCCCCAATACCCCTGGCACTCTGCGCAAATCTTCAACTGAAGGCATGGCCATCAAGCTGACAAAAAGGGAGTCGGGAACAATATAATTGTCGAATTCTTCCACAGTTCCGGCAAATACCAGTCGGCCCTGCTCAATCATGTGAATGTAATCACAGATAGCCTGTACCTCCGAAAGGATGTGGGTAGAAAGAATGACAGTACGCTCCTCTGCGATGTCTTTTATCAAATGACGCACATCCAGAATCTGGTTCGGGTCCAAACCGTTAGTGGGCTCATCAAACACAACCAAATCTGGATTATGAATGATAGCCTGCGCAATACCAACCCGTTGTTGATAACCGCCCGAAAGATTGTGAATCAACCGATGACGGAAGTGTTCCAAATGACAACGCTCCAACACTTCATCTACTGCTTTTGCCACTTTATCTTTGGGCACATAACGCAATCCGGCACAATAGGTTAAGTATTCCGTCACTGTCAGATCTGGATGCAAAGGCGGAGTTTGAGGAAGAAAGCCGATACGGCGCTTGGCTTCTACCGGATCCTTGCTCATGCTATATCCTTGGATATATACATCCCCTTCCGTTTGCTTCAACACCCCACACATGATGTTCATCGTGGTAGACTTACCAGCCCCATTAGACCCAAGAAGGCCATAAATACCCGGCTTTGTAATTTCAAAGTCAATATCCTTTATCGCCCACTGAATGCTGTAGCGGTGCGACAAGTGTTCTAATTTTACAATAGGAAATTCCATATTACTGTTTAAGGTAAAAAAAGTATAGTTGTAACATAGGAAATGATTGATGCAGGTAAAATACGTGCATCAATCATTCTTACGTTGTTTCACATTTTATTCATTTCACAGATATATCAAGCGTTACAAAAACATATCATTTCCGCTGGTTCTCAAACCTGGCTGTTTGGTAGATATAATTTTTCCCTTCATCTTTCCTTTGAACTCCAGCTGAGGATTACCGTTATAAGTAACATTGTATATGAATATTTCTCCGTTTTCACAACCTACAAATAGTTTATCACAAGTATAAAAGTTATAATTTAAACAAGTGATATTGGAAGGAAATTCAAATTCATTGGTTGGGAAATACCCTGAAGCCGTTATATTTCCTTGCATTGGTGTACGATTACGGTCAAAATAATACAACTTTTTACCAACAGAGATATAAGTACGATACTTCGCATTCATTGATGTTGATGCAGTTCTTGTATTACCACTTGTCAAAATAATATTATCTTTAGTCAATTTCTTCGGAAAATCCATTTTCGTATAATTCACGCTATATGGATTAGAAGCAATCATACTTCTATTATCTACCAAGAAATCAGCAATCGTAGTAGTATTAGCCTTTGCAGGGTCGGTATAAAAAATAGTATATACTTGACTAGTAGAAGGAATTCCCCATGATATATGGCTACTTGAAGACAAACGCAAAACTTCCGAATTTTCAGGCATTTCATATATCGGTAAAGTCAAATTTCCATTTTTCTTTACTGGAACCATATTGATTCGATAAGCACTTGTCACATCACCTTGACCGCCTCCATGGTTAATTTCCTCTCTCCAGACACAAGACATCACCACACGTCTGTTTTTTGCATCATAAGAAGGAATAGTGGATCCATATCGTCCTTGACCAAAAAATGCCATCTCATATTCTTTATTATCCAATTCATAAGGCTCACTTAAGAATTTACCACCTAAATAATTAGCTGTCATTACTCGTGTATACACTTTGCCATCCTTGCTCAGCAAAAATGTACAAGGTGGTACACCCTGCTGACTACGGTCAATATCAGCTCGAGCAATAGGTTGAAAACCTGCCGGAGTTCCATCCAGGAATAAATCTTTCATATCACCATAAAATTCCAAATCATCTCCTTCCAATTCATAAGCTACTTGATCTGTAATAACGGTAACAGAACCTTGAGAACTCACATGAGGAGAAAACGACCAAGACATAAACAAAGGTTTACCGGGAATGGATGCCCCTTTGTTGTGCTTCTCATACGCGTAATCCTCCAACTCATACCATTCTTGAGGATTAACTTCAGGATTCTCTTGTACTCTTAGAGAAGCTACATTCGTTTTTCCATTATCATCTGCCAAAATAAACCAATCATAAGGGGCAAAATAAGGATTTAGCCACACTTGAAGACGAGCAATAAAAGATACTTCCGTTTCTTTGTCAACTACACTGAATGTACCAACATATGGAGAAGAGGCATTATACTCCTTAATACCACTCTTTTCCATCAGTTCTTCAACCGACATGACAAAATCCAAATCCTCACTGACTAATTTATTATTAAAATGCCATTCATAGCGCACTTTAGACGAACGATCTTCTGCATTATCATCCCACACAAAAAGCTTACTACCTTTAAAAGAAATCTTGCCACCTGCATTACCCACATAAGTAGCAGGATTATTCTTATAATCAGCCATCCAATGAGGAGCATTCAGTTCATGATAATCATAGTTTCCTTCGTCTTTAAAACAGGAAGTCAAAACGAATGCGGCTCCCAATAAAGTATATATTAACCTTTTCATATTCCAATTACATTAATTTGTTTATACATTATACTTTTACAGAAATGTAGTCATTCAAATCCTCATCCCAAATATCGTCAGGTGCTTGTTTTGCAAGCCACTTCTTATAATCTAAAACTAACTTTCTAGCTCTATCAGGATGTTCTTTTATCAAAGTCTCGTCCAAAGTTCCTGCACCTTCTACATTTTTCAAGAATAATTTATACTTCTTGGGAGAATAAGTTCCCAATAAACTTTCTTCAACTTCTCTAGTCCACCATAAAGGTTGTACAGGATCTTTGGTAATGTATAACACAGCTCTTGAACGCTCATACTGTCCTACCAAAGCTTCTTCCGTCGGAACTATTTCCAAAGTAAGTTTATATCCTTCGTCCATTGTTTCCAAACGTTCACTGCGATTAATCTTTATTTGAATCACATCGTCAATCTGCGTAGCATCCGCTGCCAAAGGTTTTGCCTTGAATGTATAAAAATCGTCCAGCGTATACTCATCAGGTAATGCAGTTGTCATGTCTTCCACTACTCGCAGTTTAAAATGTAAATCTTGCTCTAAAGGACGACCAGCTAACACCACCTGTAAATCAGCGAATACGTGCGTATCATCATCTTCCGCAAAGAAGAAAGTAACATCTGTTTTATCCGCCTTCTCTGTACCAGGAGCAGGTGCATCCTTCCAAAATTTCTGGAAATATACAAAACGTTTCGTTCCAAATGATTCAATATCTTGTTCGCTGCAGGCCGTCAAACAAACTCCAGCCAAGACAGCTATCATAAAAAACAGTTTTTTCATATCTATAACAAGTTAATGGATTACATATTCTGATTGTCAGGCAACGGGAACATATATTCAGCTTTTTCCATCTTTCGTTTTTTGTCACCAATCTGAACATCATAGTTCAAACGTTTGTACAAATAGAACAGCTGACCTTCGGACAAATACTCTCTTTGTGCATCATTGACCATGTCACGCAAGAATTTTTCCATTGTATTCTGCTGAGTTAACGGAGTCCATATTCCTCTGTTTTCACGAATTTTATTAAGCAATTTATATGCTTCATCGTATTGTCCTCTCTTAGCAAACACTTCTGCTTTGATGTAACGCATCTCAGTAGTACGTATGACCGGCAAAATTTTCACATTATCTTTGCGAATAGTTGCAGATTCACTACCAAATCCTTTAGCAGAAATAAAATAATTACCATTAGAAAAACTGCTGTATTCTGGTGTAAAGAGCAAGAATTTAAAGCGGGGATCATCACGTTCATCTTCTTTTGTCTCTGGATTTTTGAAAAAGCCCTGCCCCCTCAAGTCAATAACAAACCATTGTCCAGGGTTATTATCGGTCACTTTCTTCTTAAAATACGAATCAAGCCCATAATCTTCATATGCATCCTCATTATACAAAGCAAATATCAGATTCGATGGCATCTTCAAGTGTTTTCGATCCTCAAGCTTATCGGAGGACTGCAAATCCCACCAATTTTCTTCTTCGAACATGTCTCTTTTATTGCCATCCAATGTTGTAGCTTGAAATGTCAATACTTTATCGGCATATTCGAAAGCCTTATCGTCATTTCCCATATATTGGTAAACACGAGCCAAAATGGCTGTAATAGCATAATGACTCAAACGGAAACCTCTTCCCTTATAAAAGTCATCAATCGTATTTTCCTGCTGATACCCTTCCATTCCGTTATCCAACTGACCTTCATAACGAGAATGGAAAGAGGAACTCATACTTTGTCCCAGCGGACTGAGGTCGAAATCTGCGGTCAGGCGACGACCTTCTTCCAAATCAGCTACCACTTTTTCCAAGAATTGCTTCACTTCAATACCTACCGGCTGAATATTGGGATAGCTATCTACATAAGGTAGATACAAACCTGTCTCATTCATCACCGGAGCCGGAGCAAACGCACGACAAAGGTCGAAGTGCATCAGACCACGGCACGCATAAGCTTCACCCAAAATCATGTTACGTTCCATCTCTCCACCGGCAAAGATATCCGGTGACGTATTCTGAAGATTCTGAATCAGGTTATTCGCATTAGCAATTACATTATAACCATCAGCCCAAATAGCATCTATACTCTTACGTAAATCGGCATACTGATAATTGAAAGCTTTCGCTTCTTGATATTTATTCTTTGCATCGGACGAAGAATAGTTCCAATCCCAAGTGTACTGCTGAGAAACACAGTCTATCAACCCGAACTGCAACTCTACTCCATACAGATTACGAGATGTCATCGCCTTGTAAACACCGCTGATAACGGAACGGATTCCGTCTCCGGTAGAGAACAATTTATCACTGGTAGCTTCTCCTTCCGGTTCAATGTCCAGCCAAGAACAAGCGCCCAGACAAAACAGCGAACTTAAAAATAAAAGTTTGGTATATAGTTTCATAACAATCTATTTTTTATTAAAATCCTACACTCAAAGTAAAGCTATAGTTCTTCGCATACGGATAACTGGTTCCTCTTTCCTGCTTGATGGTAGACCAACGGCAAATGTCATTGGCATTGAAACGAAGGCCCAACGAAGTGAGATGCCATTTACTAATCAGTTCGGGCTTGAAATCGTATCCACAAGACAGACCGCTGAAAGCAAGATAGTTATTGTCTTGCACAAAACGGGAAGTCGGCTGTGTATTCTTCTTTTGCTTCACATCATAGAAAGGTTTCACATCACCCGGACGTGTCCAACGCGATGTCAATACACGGCGATCCACATTACCATTCTCAATATCAGCCTCTTCTACTTTCTTCAGCAGGGTTTCGTTGTATTCCTGTGCACCCCATTGATAAAGGAAAGAAGCATTTACATAAAATCCTCTCCAACCTACGTTGATACTGAATGAACCTTGCGCTTTCGGACTGGTATCACCACAGACTACTTCGTCACGGGCATCCCAAGTATGAGTAACTTGACCGTTGCGTTTTACAAACAATTCCTTACCGGTAGACGGGTCGATACCCAAAGAAGGCACTGCGTAAATAGCCGTTGTAGAGGCACCTACATAGTATTGGGTCAATGGAATATACATCAAATCATTGTATCCTTCACCCTGCCCATTGGCATTTCCGTTGTGGAAATCCTGAATGTTCTTGTTATACTGTTCAGCATCCTGTCCCAACTTCGTGATGCGGTTCTTGTTGGCAGCCATCGTAGCATTGATTGCAACCGTCCAATCTCTGTTTTGGAAAGGAATGACATTCAACTTCAACTCATAACCTTTGTTCAAGATACTTCCGGCATTAGTGTAGTAAGTGGAGAAACCAGAAGATGTACGGATATTCAACTGAGACAGCTGATCGTTGGTTTCTTTACGGTAATAGTTGGCTTCCAATGTGAAACGGTCGTTGAACAAGCCAATCGCCATACCGAAGTCCCATGTACCGGTTTTTTCCCAAGTCAGGTTGGGGTTACCCAAACCAATCAATGTGTTGGCCGGAGTAGAGAAATACCAGTCATCGGAAGTACGGTAAGTAGAAATAGCAGCATACGATGGGAAATTGACGTTACCCGTTACACCATAGGTACCTCTCAAACGCAAACGGCTAATAACCGGATTGTTTTTCAAGAATTCATAGTTGTGGATGTTCAAACCCACACCCAATGACCAGAAAGGTGCGAAACGCTTGTCGTCACCAAATTTAGAAGAACCATCGAAACGGAACGAACCGTCGAACAAATAGATGTCATTGTAAGAGTAGTTGATAGAACCCAAGGCACCAAACAAACGGCTTTCTACATTGTTCACCGATGTCTTATCCGGCTGATCGGCTGCATAAGTAGGTGCATTCAAGTTACTCAACTGGAAACCGCGATACAACGAAGCGGTGCTGGTTGAGTGTTGTTTCTGCGCATTAATACCGGCTGTGACGTTGAAGAAGTGGTTGTTGAATGACTTGTTGAAATAGAACATAGCATTCAAGTTCCAGTTGTAAGAATCACTGCCACTCCGATTCAACCGGCCTTTTTCTTTACTGGGTGAATTTCTGAAGGTCGGATCTTTCGGATCTTCAAATGTCTCTGTTTCTGAATCCTGACGAGTTACAGAGAACTGACCTTTGAAAGAAAATCCTTCACAGAAGAACAAATTGACGCTCAAGTTATTAGTCAAATCACTCAATGTAGATCGACCACTATAACTTCCCAAGCGTTCAGCTTTATACAAGGGATTCGTGTGTTTATCAACCATTTCCACTAATGCATGATGATTGTCGTATGGAGTCCAATAGGGCTTCATCGCTGCATAAGTAGCAAAGTTTCCATAAGGAGAATCTTCCGATTTAGTCACATTGTAGGATACTTGGTTCATCACCTGCAACCAGCTCTTCAAACGGTAATCCAATGTCAAGCCTACCCCGTAATTATCACGGAAAGAACCTTTCATCGCACCATTGTGAGTATTGTATGTCAAGTCGGCACTGTATCGGATACTTTCCACACCACCAGAAATATTCATACTGTGCGTTTGGTTGAAGGCATTACGCAAAGGCAGCGCCAACCAGTCGGTACGCACTCCTCTACGCACTTCATTCACCAAATTGTTATACTCAATATCTTTAATCTTTTGAAGAGCAGGATCACCACTTTCTGCCGTGTATAAACCTGACAGTTTTTCTACTTCCAGCATTTCCCACGGGTCACACAAGTTATAGTCTGACAAATCCGGAAATTCGGCTCCAGCCGTAAAGTTATAGTTCACACGAAGTTCTCCTGGCTTGGGAGGAACTGTGGTTACTACAATTACACCATTTGATGCACGAGAACCATACATAGCAGTAGCAGCCGCATCTTTCAAAATAGTCATGCTTTCAATACGGTTGATATCCATATCGTAGATTTTCTGTACGCTAACCTCAAAACCATCCAAAATAAAAATAGGCAAGTTCGGGTTGTCGGTCATTCCGGTACGTTGTGTACGTTTAGCTGCTTCAGCATCCAAACCGCGAGAAGTAGCAAAACTGCCTTCACCACGAACGGTAAATTCCGGCATCTTATTCGGGTCGGAACCCCATACTACTTGATCTTTTAAACGGAAAGAGGGTTCAAATGCCTGCAACGCTGCAATGGCATTCTTATTGTTTGTCTTCAACAAATCATCCTTGCTTACTACCGTAGCATTTCCGGTAAAAGCATTTTTCTTCAATTGCTGGTATCCGGTTACAATTACTTCTTCCAACTGCTGATTATCATCATGAAGCACCACCTTCAGTTCTTCCTGCCCTTTATAAAGAACTTCCAATTTCTTCATACCAATAAAAGAAAACTCGAGTACGATTTTATCCTTTGTATTAGGCAATTCCAAACGGAACTTGCCGTCTACATCGGTAATACAACCGAACAATTTATCTTTTACACGCACAGTAACACCGGTCAGTAAGTTTTTGTACTGGTCTGTTACAACACCTTTAATAATCACTTTACCGGTTTGCTTTCCTTCTACTGATGAAGAAGCTTCAGGCTGAACTTCTAACATATTCTCCGAAGCCTTAACATCAACTAACTGAAATGCAAGCAGATAAAAAGCAAAGCACATGGTTTTTCCATAAAACCTCCATGAAGTAAAACCTTCTCTCATACTAAGCACATTGTTTGTTAATATTAAATAAATTTTCCCTCTGTATAACATCATTTGGATGAAAACAGCACGAAGATATTTAAAATATCAAAAATTCCAAAGCTTTTTATTGAATTTTCTGAAAAACATTAGGAATAATGAATTTATCAACAGATTCGCCTTCATTCTTACGATTTATTACAGTAAAAGGAATCTCATCGGATTTTTGACAATATGGCAGAATAAGAAAGAAAAATCAACTATATCATTTCGCTATATATATCTTTTTGTAAGCAAACATAATAGTTTTTAAAATTTACAAAAGTTTTTCCGTATGTTAAGAAAAAGATTAAGAATGGTAAAACATAAACAAACAATTTATTTTTGTATGTTTGTAGTTCCAAAACAAAACAGATATTACAACATTATCGTTTATTTTCAAATACAAGCAATATCTATGAATACAAACCGTACTTTAAAAGAATTGTGTTTACTTGGCGGATTGACCTATTCTGCTTTCGGAATGGCACAAGAACGCCCGAACATTATTGTGTTCCTTGTAGATGACATGGGGCTCATGGATACATCTGTACCATTTATTACAGATGCACAGGGAAAACCGGTAAAACAGCCACTAAACGAGTGGTACCACACTCCCAACATGGAAAGACTGGCCTCACAAGGAATCTGCTTTTCCACATTCTATGCGCAAAGTGTAAGTTCTCCCTCCAGAGCTTCACTTATGACCGGACAAAATGCCACTCGGCATGGAGTGACCAACTGGATCAATGCAGAAACCAACAACAGAGAGACGTACGGACCTCCAGCCTGGAACTGGGAAGGACTGAAAGAGGATATGCCGACTCTGCCCAAAGTGCTCCAACAAAGTGGCTATAAAACGATTCATGTGGGAAAAGCCCATTTCGGCTGCAAAAACAGTGAAGGAGAAGATCCGAAGCGATTGGGATTTGACGTCAATATTGCAGGATCGGGTATTGGAGAACCAGGCAGCTACTACGGCGAATGGGGATATGGCCATATCAAAGGGAACAAGAAAAGAGCTGTGCCTGGCTTGGAAAAATATCATGGCACGCAGACTTTTCTGACGGAAGCACTTACACTGGAAGCAAACAACGAAATAACGAAAGCCAGCCAGGAAAACCGACCTTTCTATCTGTATATGTCGCACTATGCTGTACATACCCCCTTCCAAGTAGACAAACGATTTGCGTCACGCTACCAGAATGCCGGAAGAAGCGCTAAAGAAATTGCTTTTGCTACTCTAGTAGAGGGAATGGATAAATCCTTAGGCGACATCATGGACCACCTCAACGAATTGGGTATTGCAGAAAACACACTTATCCTATTCCTTGGTGACAATGGCAGCGGAGCTCCTGTAGGCGAACCTCGGGGATATGGCTCATCAGCCCCACTGAAAGGTATGAAAGGGACGGAATTTGAAGGTGGCACCCGGGTGCCCTTCATTGCCGGCTGGGCAAAACCTGACAAAAACAACAAGATCCAGAAAGGCTTACCGATTGAGTGTGGAGCCACACAAACACAAATGGGCACAATCATGGATATCTACCCCACTGTTTTGTCGGCTGCCGGATGTGAAGTTCCCCGTGGACATGTAATCGACGGTTACAATCTGAAAAAGCAACTGACAGGAAAGGTCAACAAAAAAAGACCTGAAACGTTCTTGATGCACTTCCCGCATGCTCATCGCGGTAACTATTTCACTGTATACCGCCAAGGCGATTGGAAACTGGTGTACTATTATAATCCGGAAACTCCAGACAAACCAGGAGCTTTGCTTTATAATCTGAAGGAAGACCCCGAAGAACGCAACGAACTCGCCAGCAAGTATCCGGGAAAATGCAAAGAAATGATTCTTGCTATGTGTAAACAGATGAAGAAAGAAGGGGCACTATATCCGATAGACAAAAACGGAAAAGAACTGAAACCATACGTGTTTTTCTAAGCAATCGCAATGATAAAAAGAGGATGCTTCACAATTAATTGCAATGAAGCATCCTCTTCTGTTCTTATCCTGCCAATAAAGCGGCACTGGTTTCTTTTATTCTTTCAATACAAAAACATCAGGCAAAAATATCACTGCGCTCAATATAAGCAATCACATCTCCCTTACGCACCTTATCTCCCTGCTTGGCACAAATTTCCACAATGCGACCGGTAAATCCGGTGTAGACTTTTTCATATTCACCCCACGGAGTGGAAAGATAACACAACACAGAATCATGCTGATATTTACACCCGATAAACGGCTCTATTGACGGTCCTTCTACCGATACTTCCCAAAGCACCTGACCATTGGAAGGAGCAATAACCGGATCGGCCTTCGCCCGTTTCAACTTCTTGATTTCTTCCTCCGTATAACCACCCTTGGCCAATGAAGCATCCTTAGCCCGCTGCAGTTCTTCTTCGAAACGCTTCTTCGCGGTTCCCGACTTATAATCACGGTATTGACGATCGTGCATAGCCAGTTCAAAGAGTTCTTCATCATCCTCTCCATATTCCCAGCCATTCTCGTCCATTTCCTTTCGATATTCATCCAGCGCATCGGGGTAGTTCAACTGCGGATCCGTGTCTACAAATTCATATCCTTTTGATTTGGCCAACTCTACAATTTCCGGAGCAAGCGGCCCTGGCAACCGTCCGCTCTTACCCAAAATCATATCCCATGCATGATTGTCAATCATGGTCCAGCGACCTTCACCTTTGACCGACTGCATCACATTCATCAGCGATACATTCTTTACATATTGGCTGAAAGGAGTTACCAACGGAGGATATCCCAGTTTGGGCCATACATATTCCACTTCGTCAAAAAGCATCACAAGCAAATCATCGATGGAAAGTTCCGGTTCATTCTTGCTTCGCAACATCATATTGATTCCGGAATGAACACCTTTCAAATCGGCCATCATAGAACCCATCATACCGCCCGGCAATCCACATTTCAACAATAACGAAGACATGTATTTATTGGTAGGATCCATAAAGTATCCCAAAAAGTCGTCAATAAACTCTTGCGTCATGGCACGGGCTTTCATATAAGCCTTCATGTTGATATCAGGCACCTGAAATCCTTTATCTTTCAGCATCGCCTGTACAGAAATTACATCCGGGTGTACTTTTCCCCACGACATCGGTTCCATCGCCACATCAATGATATCGGCTCCGTTCTCACACACTTCAAGAATGGATGCCATCGACAAACCGGGGCCACTATGCCCATGATACTGAATCAGCACTTCTGGATGCTTTTCCTTGATTGTTTTTACCAGACGGCCCAGCATACCCGGACGGCCGATACCCGCCATATCTTTCAAGCAGATTTCCGGCGCACCCGCTTCAATCAGCTGATCGGCTATGCGAGCATAATACTCTACCGTATGAATAGGAGAATAAGTAATACAAAGCGTAGCCTGCGGAATCATACCCGCCTCCAAAGCATATTTTATGGAAGGGATGATATTTCTCGTTTCGTTCAACCCGCAGAAGATACGGGTGATATCCACCCCTTGAGCATGCTTTACCTTATACATCAGCCGGCGAACGTCTGCCGGAACAGGATACATACGCAAGGCATTCAGACCCCGGTCGAGCATATGAGTTTGAATACCAGCTTCTCTGAAAGGTTTCGTGAAAGCACGAACGGCTTTGTTGGGGTTTTCACCATACAACAAATTGACCTGCTCAAAAGCCCCACCATTGGTTTCCACGCGAGCAAAACACCCCATTTCTATAATCAGGGGAGCTATACGTACCAATTGATCTACACGAGGCTGATACTTACCGGACGACTGCCACATGTCCCGATAAACAAGACTAAACTTAATTTCCTTTTTCATTGTAGTCAGTATTAAACGTTCTTTCTTTGGTTAACTATGCATACGACAAATATAAGATATTATTCTGACATATAGTCAAGTATACATTTATTATTCTACCGTAAAAGATGTGTTATATATCATAATGTCAAGCACAGCAACAGTAGGAAAAGGAAGGAAAAAGCCTCGGAAAATAAAAAAATCCCCCGCCGGCAAACCAGCAGGGGACTCTGTCATTAATCAAATTTTTGTTCCAATTAAAACAATACTGTCTTAATCGTTCAGTTTAGCTTTGATGAAGTCGCGGTTCAAGCGAGCAATGTTGCTGATAGAAATGTTCTTCGGACATTCGGCTTCACAAGCACGTGTGTTAGTACAGTTACCGAATCCCAGTTCATCCATTTTAGACAACATCGCTTTAGCACGGCGCAATGCTTCCGGTTTACCTTGAGGAAGCAGGTTCAGCTGGCTCACTTTAGCAGAAACGAACAACATAGCCGAACCGTTCTTACATGCAGCTACACAAGCACCGCAACCGATACAAGAAGCAGCATCCATTGCTTCGTCAGCGATAGGCTTCGGAATCAGGATAGCATTAGCATCTTGAGGAGCACCTGTTCTTACACTTACATAACCACCAGCCTGCATGATCTTGTCATAAGCTGTACGGTCTACCATCAAGTCTTTGATAACAGGAAAACCTGCAGAACGCCAAGGTTCAACTGTGATCGTGTCACCATCGTTGAAACGACGCATGTAAATCTGACAAGTAGTAGCACCTGTTGCAGGACCGTGCGGATGTCCGTTGATATACAAAGAACACATACCGCAGATACCTTCGCGGCAGTCATGGTCGAATACTACCGGTTCCTTTCTCTCGCTGATAAGCTGTTCGTTCAGGATATCGAGCATTTCGAGGAAAGAAGTATCAGTAGGAATATCTTTCATTTGGTAGGTTTCAAAAGCACCTTTGGCTTTCGGACCGGCTTGACGCCATACCTTCAGTGTAAATGATATATTTTTTTCCATTTTCTTATTCAAATCTTTTAAATGTTTAACTTCACCGATTAGCTCTTGTAGTTACGAGTCTGAACCTTGATAGCTTCGTAAACAAGCGGTTCTTTGTAAAGTACCGGAGCCTTTTCATCGTCACCCTGATATTCCCAGCAAGCTACGTAGAAGAAGTTTTCGTCATCACGTTTAGCTTCACCTTCTTCAGTCTGATATTCTTCACGGAAGTGACCACCGCAGCTTTCGTTACGGTTCAAAGCATCGTATGCAATCAATTCACCCATTGTGATGAAGTCATACAGACGGATAGCCTTGTCAAGTTCCACATTCATACCTTCCTTAGAACCCGGGATAAACAAGTTGGTTTCAAATTCCTTACGGATTTGTTTCAGTTCAGCCAGACCTTTCTTCAAGCCTTCAGCTGTACGTCCCATACCTACGTATTCCCACATGATGTGACCCAGTTTCTTGTGGATAGCATCTACAGACTCGTTACCTTGGATGTTCATAAACTTGTCAATCTTAGCCTGGATAGCTTTTTCAGCTTCAGCAAATTCAGGAAGATCGGTAGAGAAGCGAGGAACTGTAATCTGGTCAGCCAGATAGTTCTGAATAGTGTAAGGCAATACGAAATAACCGTCAGCCAAACCTTGCATCAATGCAGAAGCACCCAAGCGGTTTGCACCGTGGTCAGAGAAGTTACATTCACCGATAGCAAACAGACCCTTGATAGTAGTCTGCAATTCGTAGTCTACCCAGATACCACCCATTGTATAGTGGATAGCCGGATAAATCATCATCGGATTATAATATTTCACGCCGTTGATTTCCTTAGCCAATTCGCCCGGATTAACGTCTGTGATTTCTTCATACATATCGAAGAGGTTACCATAGCGTTGCAAAACGATATCGATACCCAAACGGTTGATTGCTTCAGAGAAATCGAGGAATACAGCCAAACCTGTGTTGTTTACGCCGAAACCAGCATCACAACGTTCTTTGGCAGCACGGCTGGCAACGTCACGCGGCACCAAGTTACCGAATGCCGGATAACGACGTTCCAAGTAGTAGTCGCGATCTTCTTCAGGAATATCGCTACCCTTGATTTCACCTTTCTGCAACTTAACAGCATCTTCTTTCTTCTTCGGAACCCAGATACGACCGTCGTTACGGAGAGATTCAGACATCAAAGTCAACTTAGACTGCTTGTCACCGTGAACCGGAATACAAGTGGGGTGAATCTGAACGTAAGCCGGGTTAGCAAATACAGCACCCTTGCGGTAGCAAGAAATAGCAGCTGTACAGTTACATCCCATAGCGTTGGTAGACAAGAAGTAAGCATTACCATAACCACCTGTAGCGATTACTACAGCGTGAGCGGCGAAACGTTCCAGTTTACCAGTTACCAAGTTCTTGGCAATGATACCGCGTGCACGACCGTCAACGATAACCACATCCTGCATTTCATAACGAGTATACAGTTTTACTGTACCGGCAGCTACCTGACGGCTCAAAGCCGAGTAAGCACCGAGCAGCAACTGCTGACCAGTCTGACCCTTAGCATAGAAAGTACGAGATACCTGAGCACCACCGAAAGAGCGGTTAGCCAATGTACCACCATATTCGCGGGCAAAAGGAACACCTTGAGCCACACATTGGTCGATGATAGCATTAGACACTTCAGCCAAACGATAAACGTTTGCTTCGCGTGCACGGTAGTCACCACCTTTCACTGTATCATAGAACAGACGGTACACAGAGTCACCGTCGTTTTGGTAATTCTTTGCAGCATTGATACCACCTTGTGCAGCGATAGAGTGTGCACGACGCGGAGAGTCTTGAATACAGAAGTTGAATACTCTGAAGCCCATTTCACCAAGTGAAGCAGCAGCAGAAGCACCAGCCAAACCCGTACCTACAACGATGATATCCAAACGACGCTTGTTTGCAGGGTTCACCAATTTCTGGTGAGCTTTATAGTTAGTCCATTTCTCAGCCACTGGGCCTTCTGGAATCTTTGAATCTATTTTAATCATACTCTTATTTACAATTTAATCATTTACCATATTCTATTTAGCAAGCAGTGCCACACATCAGTGATTGCACGAAGAATACCACTACAACCAGTGCGAAACCAAGCACTACAATAGTAGAGTAGATGTTAGAGATGCATTTCCAACGATCAATCCACACCTTGTTGTTCCATCCCAGAGATTGCATGGAGCTCCAGAAACCGTGAGTCAGGTGGAACCACAATGCTACCAGCCACACCAGGTAAAGAACGACGTAAACCGGGCAAGAGAATGTTTCGCGGATGTAGTAAGCACCGTTAGCAGCATAAGCCAATACAGCTGTATCAGCGTGCATACCCATGTTGTGCATCAATTCGGGCAACTGCATCTTAGACCAGAAGTTGAACAGGTGCAAGCCGAGACCAACGATAACGATGATACCCAACACCAACATGTTTTGAGAAGCCCATTCTACGTTTTTAGGCTTGTCAGTTACTGCATAGCGTTCACTACCGCGCGCTTTGCGATTCTGCATGGTCAACCAGAACGCATAGATAATGTGAACTACAAAAAGAGCAGCCAAGCCGGCAGTAGCTACCAATGCATACCAGTTTGCTCCCAGGAATTCACAAACCATATTGTAACCATCAGCCGAGATGATTGCAACCAGGTTCATCGCCATGTGAAATGTTAGAAACAGGATAAGGGCGATACCGGTAACGCTCATCACCACTTTCCTTCCTACAGATGAATTACTTAACCACATAAATGATTGAATTTAAATTATTTAATTGTTAGAACTAAAATTTCAATGTTTTCCACCTAATATAGAGTGCAAATGTAGGAGAAAATGATTGATTGACCAAAGAATTAAAGAAATAATTCCATAATAAATCAGACAGTTTTAGCAACAGGTCAGTCGAAGGCAACAATGAATGCTTATGCTGATTATTTCAATTTCTTGGCATACCCTCCCGAATGCAGGATATCCAATGCTTTCAGCACGCTCTCATTCGTTGTATTCATCACACGATAATACTCATTCATATCCCAAAGATCGCGCGCAATCAACGCCTTCAGTTGAGTTTTAATGAGCGGAAGAGACTTCTGATACTGTGCCTCATTCCATTTCACGCCTTCTTTCTCACCCATCTCACGCAGCAAAGTCATCGTGGGCTCATCCACGGAGAATTTGTCATTGAACGATTCGAAAGACTTATACTTGCGCACCAGTTCTTTCCGGTGAGTCTCAATAAATCTCATCGTACACTTAATGACCACTCCCTTGGCCACTAAGTTGCGGTGATAATCGGTATACAGCGTTGTATCAATAGGCACAAAATAATCGGGCATGATTCCTCCGCCTCCGTAGACTGTACGTCCCAGTTTCTTGGTCTGCACCTTCAGCGAATCTGGGAAATGAATGCTGTCCGCATTCATCAGTTCTCCCCGGTTGAACCGGTCAATCAAATCCTTATTATAGTCAGTATCGCCATCGTATGGCTTCTGAATGCAACGTCCGGCCGGTGTATAATAACGGGCAATCGTGAGGCGAATCATCGAACCGTCGGGCAGATCTATCGGACGCTGCACCAGTCCTTTGCCAAACGAACGGCGTCCTACAATAACCCCTCGGTCCCAATCCTGCACGGCACCGCTGACAATCTCACTGGCAGAAGCCGTATATTCATCGACCAACACCACCAGCCGTCCATTCTGAAAGGCACCGTTTCCCTTGGCATAGAAATTGCTCCGTTTTGTAGCACGCCCTTCCGTGTATACAATCAGTTCTTTTTGGCCCAAAAACTCATTGGCCAAATCGATAGCCGCATTCAAATAGCCACCGCCATTGCCCTGTAAATCCAGAATCAGGTCCTTCATCCCCTGCTTCTGCAAGCTCTTCATGGCCCCCTTGAACTCCTCAAAGGTTGTTGCCCCAAAGCGGTTGATGCGGATATATCCCACCTTGGGTTCTATCAGATAGGCTGCATCCATGCTGTGAATGGGTATTTTATCTCTTTTCACCGTAAACACCAGCGGATCCTGAACACCACGGCGCACCACAGTCAAGTCTACCTTCGACCCTTTCGGCCCGCGGAGACGTTTCATAATCTCCTCCGTGCTCATCTTCACCCCCGCAATGGCACTGTCGTTCACCGCCACAATACGGTCACCGGCTAAGATTCCCACCTTTTCTGACGGACCGCCACTCACCGGCTGCACCACCAGCAACGTATCTTCTATCATCTGAAACTGCACACCGATACCTTCAAAATTACCTTGAAGCGGCTCATTCAGCTTCTTTACCTCTTCCGGATTGGAATAAGTAGAATGCGGATCCAGCTCTGCCAGCATTTTAATGATGGCTTCCTCCACCAGTTTGTTCTCATCTACCTTGTCCACATAAAAGCGCGAAATGGCAAACTCTGCCATCTGCAACTTGCGCATCGGTGTAGAACCGAAGTTCTGTGCCTGTAAAGTCAGCATCACATTCAGACACAAAAAAACTATCAAGCAATTTTTTTTCATTAACAAGAATAATTTATCGTATTAAAACAAAAAAAGAGTCTCGGAAAGACTCTCTATCCTTTATATAGTAATGTCCATTCCTTCCGGAATAAACTGACTGATATCCTTCTTATAAGAAAGCAGCTCGCGCACAATGGTAGAGCTGACACAAGTCAGTTCGGGCTCGGTAAACAACAGAATCGTTTCAATGCCAGCCAGCTGCCGGTTGATATCCGCAATCGTTTCCTCATACTCAAAATCCTTCACCGTACGGATGCCACGGACAATAAACTGCGCCCCTACCTGCTGAGCAAAGTCAATGGTCAGGCAATCGTACGCCATCACCTTGATACGCGGTTCGTCCTTATAAAGAGCCCGAATCATCGCCTCCCTTTTCTCAATCGGGAAATACGCCTTTTTATTCTCATTGATACCGATTCCGATAATAATCTCATCCATAAAGGTGAGTGCTCGCTTCACCACCGAATAATGTCCAACAGTAAAGGGATCGAAAGTCCCCGGAAAAATCGCTTTTCTCATGATGCCAAATCTTCTTCTACCACTAAGTTATCAATAATAAAATTCTGTCGCTCCATGGTATTCTTACCCATGTAAAATTCCAAAAGTTCCTTCACCGCATCCGTTTTTCTCAACGTCACCTGTTCCAGACGCATATCCTTGCCGATAAAATGCTTGAACTCATCGGGCGATATTTCACCCAAACCTTTAAATCGGGTAATTTCCGGATTCGGGCTCAGCTCCTCAATCGCATTGACACGCTCCTCCTCACTGTAACAGTAAATTGTTTTCTTCTTGTTGCGCACACGGAACAAAGGAGTCTGCAGGATATAAACATGCCCTTTCTTTATTAAATCGGGGAAGAACTGCAGGAAGAACGTGATGAGCAACAAGCGGATATGCATACCATCCACATCGGCATCGGTTGCTACAATCACCTTATTATACCGCAATCCGTCCAGTCCGTCTTCAATATTAAGCGCTGCCTGCAGCAAATTAAATTCTTCATTTTCGTACACCACCTTTTTCGTCAATCCAAACGAGTTGAGCGGTTTACCGCGCAAGCTAAACACCGCCTGTGTGTTCACATCGCGGCTCTTTGTAATGGAACCGCTGGCCGAATCTCCCTCGGTGATAAAAATACAGGATTCCTCTTCCAAGCCCTTTCCTTTCACATCATTCAGATGAATGCGGCAGTCGCGCAATTTCCGGTTGTGCAGATTCGCCTTCTTGGCCCGTTCTCGTGCCAGTTTCGTCACCCCCGCAATGGCTTTCCGTTCCTTTTCCGACTCTTGAATCTTCTGCTGCATCACCTCCGCCACATCCGTATTCTTATGCAGATAATTATCCACCTCCGTCTTTATAAAATCACCCACATACTTGTTGACCGTCGGTCCAGGCTGGTTTTCTGTCTGCGGAGAAGCCGGCCACATGTTGGTAGAGCCCAACTTAGTCTTTGTCTGACTCTCGAAAATCGGTTCTTCCACATTGATGGCAATGGCCGCCACCAGTCCGTTACGGATATCCGTATAGTCCATATTCTTATTGAAGAACTCCTTGATGGTGCGGGCTATATGCTCCTTGAACGCACTCTGATGCGTACCGCCCTGAGTAGTGTGCTGTCCGTTGACAAACGAATAGTACTCCTCACCATACTGACTGGTATGCGTAAAAGCAATCTCGATGTCTTCACCCTTGAGATGCACAATGGGATACAGACCGGTAGCCGTCATATTGTCGTTTAGCAAATCGACCAATCCGTTGCGCGACAAAATGCGGTGACCATTATATATAATAGCAAGCCCGGTATTGAGATACGTATAATTGCGCAACATCGTCTCAATAAACTCCGGCTTGAATTTATAGTTTACAAATAAAGTATTATCCGGTTCAAAAAAGATATATGTACCGTTCTCCTCTTCCGTTTCCAGCATTTCATCCGAAAGCAGAATCCCCTTAGAGAACTTGGCAATGCGCACCTTTCCCTCCCGGTAGCTGCGCACTTCAAACTGGGAACTCAAGGCATTCACCGCCTTCACACCCACTCCGTTCAGTCCGACGCTCTTCTTAAACGCCTTGCTGTCGTATTTACCACCGGTGTTCAGCACACTCACAGCCTCAATCAGCTTTCCTTGCGGAATGCCCCGTCCGTAGTCGCGCACACTGATGCGAAGGCCGTCCTCAACCGTAATCTCAATCTTCTTGCCGGCCTGCATCTTGAACTCATCGATACTGTTGTCAATCACCTCCTTCAAGAGGACATAGATTCCGTCTTCGGCATGCGCACCATCTCCCAGACGTCCGATATACATACCCGGACGCGTACGCACATGCTCCATGTCGCTCAGATGCCGGATATTATCGTCGGTATATTCTACTAAATTAGCACTATTGTCTGCAGATATCAATTCGTTCTCTTCCATGGCGGTTTCCTTATTTTATCTCTTTGATGAACGCACGACGGCGCTTATGTTGCTGAGTTTCGAAATAATCCCACTGAGCCTGTACTTTTCCATTCAGTTCCAGTTCAGGGTTACTTTCTGCAAAGATAAAACCTAATTCCTTATAAACAGGTATCAAATCAGAAAATAACAAGGCGTTCACACCCTTGTTCTGATATTCAGGCTTCACGGCCACCAGCAGCAAATCAAGCATCTTGGCACGCCGTTTCATGAACAGCGCCTTCAGCAGGTAGAACCATCCCAAAGGCAACAAACGGCCATGCGATTTCTGTAACGCTTCCGCCAAAGAAGGCATCGAAATACCCACTGCCACCAGTTCATCATTGGCATCGGTGATGAGGGTCACCATGCGCAGGTCGAGAATAGGCAGATACATCTTGACATACTGGTCAATCTGACGCTGCGTCAAGGGAGAATAGCCATACAGCGGACTGTATGCCTCGTTCATCAGTTCAAAAATCTTCTGTCCGTAATCCTGGGCAATCTTCTTGGCCGATGAATACTTCTTCACCTTCAAGTTGTATTTACGCTGAATCAGTTCCGAAATACGCTTGTGCTTATCCGGAATACTTTCGGGCACAAAAATTTTATATTCCACCCAATCGGCATCCTTCTCAAAGCCCAGCTTTTCCATGTGTACCGGATAGTACGGATAGTTGTAAATGGTAGCCATCGTACTCAGTTGGTCGAACCCTTCTACCAACATTCCTTCAGCATCGAAATCAGTAAAGCCGAGCGGACCCACAATATGAGTCATGCCCCGTTCCTTACCCCAGTCTTCTACCGTCTGAATCAAAGCAGCAGACACCTCCGCATCGTCTATGAAGTCAATCCATCCAAAGCGAACGTTCTTGCAATTCCACTTTTCATTGGCCCGATTATTCACAATCGCCGCCACACGTCCTACTATTTTATCATCTTTGTATGCCAGGAAATAATCCGCCTCACAAAACTCAAATGCCGCATTTTTCTTCTTGTTGAATGTGTTGAGCATATCATCATACAAGTCGGGCACCGAATAAGGATTATTCTTATACATGCTATAGTTAAAACGGATGAATTTCTTCAGTTCACTTTTTGTTGTGACTTTTTTTATTGTAACAGCCATATATCGTATTTATGATTGAGGTAGCAAAGATACGTGATAATCTTTAAAGTACCGCGCAGGAAACGTAAAAACTGCATGCCCCATATAAGCCAACCTCCACCAAAAGCTGCTTATACGGGGCATTTATGCTTTCTGCCTGATACTCATCAGGCAAACCAATCAAATCTGATAAATCAAGTAAGCCGTATAGGCCACGTAACACAATACCAAAATTCCGCCTTCCATGCGGGTAATGGTACGCTTGGCAAAAAACAGGCCGAAAAACCACATCAGAATACCCGATATCACCAAAGCAAACAAATCAAAATTGGTTATGCCCGTGAGATGAAGGGGAGTGATGCTGGCGCTGCATCCCAGCACAAAGAAGATATTAAACAGGTTGCTGCCAATTACATTGCCAATAGCTATCTCCGGATTCTTCTTCAAAGCCGCTACGATGGAAGTAGCAAGTTCCGGAAGCGACGTTCCGCCTGCCACCAAGGTGAGACCGATTACCGATTCGCTGACTCCCAAACTGCGGGCAATGCCTGTAGCTCCATTCACAAACAGCTGTCCGCCATACACAAGCGCAGCCAAACCACCGAGAATATAAATCACCGATTTCCACCAAGGAAGCAATTTGATTTCTTCTTCTCCGCTACCTTCGGCAGATGCCTGTCCGGAGGGAAAAGCGATGGCGAAAGTATAGCCCATAAAGATGGCAAAAAAACAAAGCAGCAGCAAGCCGTCGGCACGATTGAGAATGTTTTCGGCCGAATGGTCCAGAAACACGTCGTTGGCACACACCCAAAGAGCTACCGATGAGAGAATGCAGAGCGGAATTTCTTTCTTCAACGTATTGCGGGTAATAGCAATCGGAGCAAAGAGGGCCGTACACCCCACAATCATCAACGTATTGAAGATGTTGCTTCCCACCACATTACCGATGGCAATATCCGCACTTCCTTTCAAGGCAGAAGAAACACTGACCGTCAGTTCAGGTGCTGAAGTACCAAAGGCCACAATCGTGAGACCGATAACGATAGACGGAATGCGAAACTGTTTGGCCACCGAAGCTGCACCATCCGTCAGTCCGTTGGCTCCTAAAAGAATGAGGACGAGTCCTCCGACTAAAAAAAGTATATTCATATTCTTATCTTTTGTAGATTATTCGTTTATTCCGGATGCAAAGATAAATATTTTAACCATTTGTGCAGCAAAAATACCCTGTTCTGCCCTGCCTGCAACCTAAGAGTTACAGTTCTGCCGCCTTCACTGTACAAATCAGCACTTTCTGCTGATTATTCAGTGTAGTGGCAAAAAGATAGTTATCCCCTCCGTCAGCCAGTTTAAGACGCTTACGCAACTCAGCCACTGAAGCCGGGAAATTACGCACTGCCAGATTGGCTTTCTTCAGGCTGCCCAGCTGTTCCTTCATCTCTTTCTTGCCAAAGCCACACTGCCCAACCACACGGAAAACTCTGCCGGGAAAAGCATCCATCCATGTATCGGACGTATAAAGATGGCTGTTGGGATGCAGTTTCTTCAAAGAGAAAGCAGCAGCCAGACTGCGGAAAGCACCGGCTTTCAGCAACGAAGCATTGGGTTCATAAAGGTAAGTGCCCACCGTGTGCGTATAGTCGCATGCACTGTTCATCTCTTCCTCGCGCGTAAAAACAAAATGCTGGTCGGCTCTATTCCCTTTGGCAGAAAGATTCACGCAATGGATGGGAATTTCCTCCACCGGAGAGCGAGAGTCAAGGAGTAACAGTAACTCCTTACACTCGTTATTGACAGAAAGAACATGCGCTTCTTTCGCATACCGGAGTTCTTTCAAAGCCAGCGACAAATCGAGCATCGGAGACAGTTTCACCAACACCTGCTGCGCTTTCTCAAGCAACACATCTTCCAAACGGGCCACGTCCGGTTCACAATCGGCTATGGCCACCGTTTTCCCCCCTTGTTCATTTCGTCGGGCAGGGTCCAAAAAAATACAAGACACTGGCGGCATTGTATGCAGAAACTCTACCCCATCGGCATGGCACACCGCAATATGCGGCTGATGGAATAAAGGGAAGTTGTGTGCTGCAATTTCGCACAATTCTTCCTGCCTTTCTACGTATGTCACCCTACGGAAACGGGTAGCCAAAAAGGAACAGTCAATGCCGAATCCGCCGGTAAGATCAGTCAATGAATCGCCCTCCACAAGCGTTGCCTTATAGCGAGCTGTGATTTCCGATGAACATTGTTCCAACGAAATGTGTTTAGGATACCACACTCCCTCAATGGCACTCCACGAAGGAATTTTCTCGGTTGCCATTTGATGTCCGGCTATCTGAGTGATGGCCACAGGCATGTCAACATCGGGATATTTAGCGGCCTGTAAAGCCAATGTGCGCACATCATCTCGCTGGTGCTCACGAATAAAAGACTGAGTCTGTAAGGAAAGCTGCATAGAACTTATATTTATAGTTTCTTGGAGAGGTCAAAGATACTTTTTTTTGTCTTTTGCTCCAACAGATTGGTTTAAAGAACGGGGCGATAATGGGATGTTTTCATCCACACATCCAGCAAAAACACCTGAAAACAGACTAAAAAACACCCGAAAACTATCAACTGTCAGTTTTCCCCCTATTCAAAGTTGGTTATCCCCCTGCACACAAAGCAAACAATCACTAACATTGCAGCACAAAAAATTACGACGATTATTTATTAAAAAAGAATTGCACATGAAAAGTTTTAGCTTCCAAAACGATTTGGTAGGCGTACAAGATGAACTACTCCGTTTCGCATTTAAACTGACAGCTGATCCTGAGGAAGCGAATGACTTGCTGCAGGAAACCTCACTGAAAGCGTGGGACAACAAAGAGAAATATGCCCCTAAAACCAATTTTAAAGGATGGATTTTCACAATCATGTATAATGTGTTTGTCAACAACTACCGAAAACTGGTACGCGAACAAACGATGATTAACAAGCAGCATCATGATTATCACATCGATTTGCCATATGAATATGATAACATCAACATCGAAAAAGCATACGACTTAAAAGAAATCCACCAAATAGTCAATGAACTTCCGCAAGAATACAAGCTTCCGCTTATGATGTATGTATCCGGATTCAAATACAAAGAAATAGCTATCAAAATGGATATTCCGATAGGAACCGTTAAGAGCCGGATTTTTTTCACCCGGCAAATCTTACAAAAGAGACTGAAAGATTTTCGCTAGACTTTCATACTATTCTCTTCACAGAAACCATCCAAACATTATCTGATGAAGAACAAATGTCCACTCCGTCCCTCCCCCGGCAGTGGACATTTTTTCTCTCTCTATTTAAACCAACGGCATGAAAACTGGACAATGAATCTTTATGCTTTCTCCAAGGCCTGACTGATGTCTGCCAGAATATCGTCGATATGCTCAATACCGATGGAAAGACGGATGGTAGCAGGCGTGATATGTTGGGAAGCCAGTTCTTCTGGCGTCATTTGCGAATGAGTAGTGGTATAGGGATGAATCACCAACGATTTTGCATCGGCCACATTAGCCAAGAGGGAAAACAGTTGCAGATGGTCAATAAAAGCCCAGGCCTCCTTTTCTCCTCCCTTTATCTCAAACGTAAAGATCGATCCTCCTCCCTGCGGAAAATATTGCTGATACAAGCAGTGAGTGGGATGGCCCGGCAAAGAAGGATGATTGACCTTTGCCACCTTGGGATGAGAAGACAGATAAGCTGCTACCCGAAGTGCATTGGCCACATGGCGTTCGATACGTAAAGGCAACGTTTCCGTTCCCTGCAGCAGCAACCAGGCATTGAAAGGAGAAATGGCAGCACCGGTATCACGCAGAATAACCGCACGGATTCGGGTTACAAAAGCGGCATCACCAGCTACCTCAGCAAATACTGCTCCGTGATACGATGGGTCGGGCTGAGCCAGAGTGGGATATTTATCGGCATTCGCTTTCCAGTCAAACTTACCGCCATCCACAATGATACCTCCCAGTGAGGTGCCATGACCACCGATAAATTTCGTAGCCGATACCACAACAATGTCGGCACCATGTTCCAACGGACGCACCAGAATGGGGGCAAACGTATTGTCAACAATAAAAACCACCCGATGCTTGTGAGCAATGGCTGCCACCCCTTCCAAATCGGTTACGTCGGCATTCGGATTACCGAACGTTTCGGCAAACACCACCTTTGTATTCGGCTGAATGGCTGCCTCCAAAGCCTCCAAATCATTCACCTTTACGATGGTATGAGTAACACCCTGAGTGGCAAGTGTATGGGTTATAAGATTGTAAGATCCCCCATAGAGATTATCAGCCGCTACGATGTGGTCACCAGCCTGGAGAAGATTCTGCAGTGCATAGGTAACAGCAGCGGCACCCGAAGCAACAGCCAGTGCAGCCACTCCCCCTTCCAGCGCAGCAATCCGCTCTTCCAGCACCCCTTGTGTGGAATTAGTAAGACGGCCATAGATGTTACCGGCATCACGCAGAGCAAAGCGGTCGGCAGCATGCTGGGCATTGTGAAACACATACGAAGTCGTCTGATAGATGGGTACTGCACGGGCATCCGTAGCTGGGTCGGCTGTTTCCTGCCCCACATGAAGGGCCAGTGTCTCAAAGTGCAAGTTCTTTTGTGTGCTCATTGTCTTTTTCCTTTCTTCTCTAATAATGAATCCTCTTTTTACCTTTTCATCCTTGTACTTTCCTCCGGATGATGATGCAAAAGTATCCATCAGGAATAATTTACGGAAGAAGACTGAGAAATAAAGAAAAAATGAATAGATTTGCCGGAAATAACAGAATAATATTCTAATTATAGGACCCATATGTGTAATTTTACAGAATCTGCTATCAAAGAAAAAGAACTGAATTACCAGCTCGATGAAAAAGACAAGGAAATACTGAAAGTGTTGCAACACAGCGCCCGCCTCACCAACAAAGAACTGGCAGCCCGCGTTCATTTATCCACCACTCCCACCTACGAGCGGGTCAAACGGCTGGAGCGTACGGGCTTCATCAAGCAATATGCCACCATACTCGATTCTCAGAAACTCAACAAAGGATTTGCCGTATTCTGTAGTGTCAAGCTACGCCATCTGAACAGCGAACGGGCACTGGCCTTCTGTGAAATGGTAAAAAAAATTCCGGAAGTGACGGAGTGCTACAACATCTCCGGCCGCTTCGACTATATGCTCCGCATTCAGTCACCGGATATGCACTATTACCAGCAATTCCTGCTCAACGTATTGGGCCGCCACGACAATATCTCTTCTTTGGAAAGCACATTTGTCATGGAAGAAGTGAAACACGAATACAGTGTAAGCGTGTAAACGAAAACAAAGGAGGCAGAATGATATCAGCTGAACAAGAGAGGATTATTGTAAAAACGAAGCACCTCTCTTGCTCCCTATTTTCCGTACAATCCAGACAAACCAGACGGAAACGACAAATGGTGCTGTCAAGGTCGTAATCCCCCATGCCATACCAAGCCACTGTCCGGCAACCGACAGAAGAACAGCTGCAAGTGCCCCATTAAACCCATACAGTCCGTCACGGATGTCCGCACGGCTATACCCCATCAGATACGCTGCCAACGTGCTGCACACAGTCCCCCCAATGACCAAAAGTCCCATTTGCCAGGAACTGAAAAAAAAATCAGCCGCTTACCAAATGATAAGCAGCTGACAAGTTGTGTGGACCAGCCTGGGCTTGAACCAGGGACCTCCAGATTATGAGTCTGTTGCTCTAACCAACTGAGCTACAAGTCCGATACATCCTTTTATTCGATGCGGTCACAAAAGTAGTGTTTTCTATCGAATTATGCAAATACTTTTCAAAAAAACGAGCAAACTTTCCTTGCTACTTTTTGTATTTTCGCTTGGGGTTCTTCGGAAACCATCCTTTTTCCACCCGTTTCTCTTGATCAAAAATCTCCTTGATTGTCCAGAAAGAAGAGAAAGCAAAGACACCCAGCAACGAAGAGAGCATAACCTCATGCACACAAACTGACAAAGCAATCCCTCCTATCCCCAGCAGCAAAAAAAGCCACCAGCATTTTGTGCCCCAATAATACTCAGCCTTAATCACCACCGGGTGAAAAAGGCCGATTATTAAAAAGGTACAAATACCGATGAATAATCCCTGAAGATGAAAATCATTCAGCAGCTCCATCATACGTTACTTCTCCACATGAACAGGAATTTCCTTCTTAATGCTCTGTTCCAGAGAAATCAAAGTCTCAGTAGCTACCACACCGGGGATTTCCTGCATTTTGTTGTTCAACAAATCCATCAAATGTTCATTGTCACACGCATATACTTTTGTCAGCATCGTGTAAGGTCCTGTCGTGAAGTGGCATTCTACAATTTCAGGAATTTTTTCAAATTCTGCCACAACAGCCTTATACATAGAGCCTTTTTCCAGCTTGATTCCTACATATGTACAAGTGCTGTAACCAAGAGATTTAGGATTTACATGGTAACCTGATCCTACAATGACACCTAGGTCAATCATCCTTTGCACGCGCTGGTGAATGGCAGCACGCGACACTCCACAATCCGCGGCCACATCTTTAAATGGAATACGAGCATTCTGAGAGATAATCTCTAGGATCTGTCTGTCGAGGTTGTCTATTTTTTCCATAAATAATTAATAATAAATTCCACGTGTTATCAAATAGTAAGCAAATATAGAGATTTATTTTAATTATTCTTGATTTTTGAGAAAAAAAAGGAGAAAAAGCAAAAAAAAGAGGTGCAAAAGCCTTGCACCTCTTACCTTTTTCTATTTGAAAGAGATTTTTATTTCTTGTCTTTTTCAATGTCCAACAGTTCAACTTCGAAAATCAAAGTAGAGAACGGTTTGATCTGACCGCCAGTCTGTCTGTCACCGTAAGCCAGTTCTTGCGGGATGTAAAGTTCCCACTTAGAACCTACCGGCATCAATTTCAATGCTTCCGTCCATCCCTTGATAACTTGGTTCACACCGAAAGTAGCCGGTTCATTGCGTTTGTAAGAACTGTCGAATTCAGTACCGTCAATCAGCGTACCTTTGTAGTGCACCTTCACACGGCTTGTTTCTGTAGGAATTTCACCCTTACCTTCCTTAATTACCTTATACTGCAATCCGCTTGCTGTTGTCTTAACGCCTTCTTTCGTTTTGTTATCAGCCAGGAATTTTTCGTTTTCAGCTTTATATTCAGCATATTTCTCAGCTACAGCCTTTGCCTTGATGGTTTCCATTGCAGTACGTGTGTACATATCTGCCTGATCCATCGTCATCACACCGTGATTTTCCAATGTACCGGCAATGAAACCTGCGAGGAAGTTTTCCTTGCTGATTGTCTTAGTTGAATCTCCGGCAAACAGTTCCTGATTGATACCCTTCACCATTTGGTTGCTGATTTGCTGACCGATTTGCAAACCTGCCAGATAAGCTACGTCACGCTTGCTGGTCTTTTCAGTACCGTCGTTCACACCTTTGATAAAATCAGCGATGTAAGCAGTATCCACGCCCAAACGGCCTACCAGATAATTCTGCAAACCCTGAGTCTGCACCATACCGATAGAGTAAGAAAGTGAGTCAACGTCTGTTTTCAGTTTGGCTTGAGGACCCTGCATAGAGCAAGAAGCCAGACCTGCAGCAGCGGCAACAGTCATAAGAATGCTAAGTTTTTTCATTTTGCTTTGTTTTTTTATTATAATACTTCTATTAATTCAACTTCGAACACCAGTGTGCTGTGAGGAGGAATCATTTCTCCGGCACCTCTCGCACCATAGCCCAAGTCAGACGGAATGTACAGTTTCCACTTAGCCCCTTCCGACATCAGTTGCAAAGCTTCCACCCAGCCCGGAATCACCTGGTTGACACCAAACACAGCCGGCTCTCCGCGTTTGATAGAACTATCAAACAACGTACCGTCGATTAATGTTCCCTCATAGTGGCATCTTACCTGATCTGTAGCCTGAGGCTTCTTACCTGTACCCTCTGTAATGACTTCATACTGAAGACCGCTGGGCAAAGTAACCACTCCTTCTCTCTTCTTATTTTCTTCCAGGAAAGCCTTGCCCTGCTCAATAGCAGCCGCACTCATTTTGGCTTCCAGTTCTTCGAAATACTTGTTTACTATCTCGCGAGCTTCCTGATGACTGATTGCAGTCTGGTTGCCTTCCAACACATCTTTAATTGCCTGTGCAAAGTCTTCTACTGAGAGATTCTGAATCCCCATGCTTGCTAAATTTTGGCCGATTCCCAGGCCAATAGAGTAACTGAATTTATCCATATTATTCTTTTTGGTGATGGTACAAAGCCATCACAAACATTAAATTATTTCTAATTAACTGTAAATTTGCGAATTGCAAAAATACACGTTTTATTTGAATGAGGAGGGATTTGCTATTTAAAAATTCTTATATCTGTGAAAGATAGTTTCTTTTCCCGGCATAGCCCTTCCATTGTTCGTTCATTCTCCCTATATTTGTATATATATAATCAAAAAACAGGAGGTGAAAAAATGAAGAATCTGGTCATTTTAACAGGTGCAGGCATGAGTGCCGAAAGTGGTATCAGTACATTTCGGGATGCCGGAGGACTATGGGACCAATATCCGGTGGAGCAGGTTGCTACCCCTGAAGGCTACTTGCGCAATCCGGCACTGGTGACAAAATTCTACAACGAACGGCGAAAGCAACTGCTGGAAGTGAAACCCAACCGCGGACATGAATTGCTTGCCACCTTGGAGCAGCAGTACCACGTGACAGTGGTCACTCAGAATATCGACAACCTGCACGAACGTGCCGGAAGCAGCCACATCATCCACCTACATGGTGAACTGACAAAGGTATGTTCCAGCCGCGATCCGTATAATCCGCAGTACATCAAAGAACTGAAACCAGCAGAATATGAGGTGAAAATTGGCGACAAAGCAGGCGACGGCACCCAGCTACGCCCGTTCATCGTGTGGTTCGGAGAAGCAGTGCCCGAAATCGAAAAAGCCATCCAAGTGGTTGAACAGGCCGATATATTCGTGATTATCGGCACCTCACTCAACGTATATCCGGCAGCCGGACTGCTGCATTACGTGCCGAGCAAGGCCAAGGTATACCTCATTGACCCCAAGCCGGTAGACACCCATTCCTCCCGACCGGTTCATGTCATTCAAAAAGGAGCTTCGGAAGGAGTAGAGGAATTGATTAAGCTATTAAACTGCTAATTTTCAATCTCAGAAAGAAGCAGCCTTATGGAAAGAATAGGCAGCAGAATCATGACTGGCAGACCAAAATTTATCTTTTGATGCCCAGCCGCAAGACAAACCATGCATGACGGGCCACCGTACCCAACCACCCGTAATGCTTCACCATAATCCGGAAACGCTCTTTGAGAGAAGCTTTCCGGTTGCGGGTGGTCATGCCCTCATCCAGGTAATCAATCAGCGTGAGATGCGTATTATGAAGCACCCGTGCTTTCTTCATGATCCGGATACACCAGTCGAAATCAGCCGAAAAACGATAGTGCAAGTCGTAAGGTTCCACTAACGTGTGACGGGCAAAAAAAGCCTGATGACACACCAGCATCCCCTGCTTAAAACTCTCCCACGTCAAATGTTCCGGTGCCGACAGCCGACGCATGCGAAGAAAATGACGCTCTTTGTCTACAATCGCCGTCTCTCCATACAGCACATCCGGCAACTCCGCCCCGTAGATGCTGTGCGTCATCTGCAGCAGCGTGTCATCCTCATGAAAGCAATCACCGGCATTCAGAAAACAGAGATAATCACCCGTAGCCAGCGCTATCCCCTTGTTCATGGCATCATACAGCCCCTTATCCGGTTCGCTGACCACCTTGTGGATACGCGAGCGGTACCGGTTGATAATAGCCAGCGTCCCGTCCTTCGAACCGCCATCCACAATAATATACTCCACGTGATGATACGTCTGTGTGATGACACTCTGTATGGTATCCTCCAACACCTTCTCGGCATTGTAGGTCACCGTAATCACAGAAAACTTGGGGGAAGGATGAATATTATGCATAAGTTCCCGTTATTTTATTGTAAACGTCCGTATATTTTTTCGCCACCGCACTTTCAGAATAGTTACCCAGCACCTTACGTCGTGCCTCCGTCGAAAGTTCAGCATAATCCGGTTCAGTCAGTACCCAATAAATGCCATTACCCAGGTCTTCCGACGACTTGTATTGTGCCACATAACCATTGTGCAAATGATCAATCATTTCAGGAATACCTCCCACATTGAAACCCACACAAGGCACCCCACAAGCCATTGCCTCCATAATCATGTTGGGCAGATTTTCCTCCAGCGAAGGAATGGCAAAAAGATCCACGGCGTTGTAGATATCCACCACCTCATGGTCGTTTTTGATATAAGGAAGCGAGTACACACGGAAAGGAAGCTGTTCCTGCAGCTGCTGCGACTGGTTGCCAAACACCACCACACCTACCGTATCCTTCCATTCGGGATGCTTTTCGGCCAGCCACTTGCAGGCATCAATAAGATACTGAGCCCCCTTCCGCTGGTCGGTAATTTTCAGCGAGCCAAACAGAATCAGTTTACCTTCTTCCGGCAAGTGGAACTTCCCCCTTGCTTTCAGCTTATCCTGCGGCTTAAACAAATGCGTATTGATGGCATTGGGAATATCCACCACACTCTTACCCTGAAGCAGTGCACTGCTTTGAGCCTGCTCCTTCAGCCAGCGGCTGCACGTCACAAAATGGATGGGAGCCTGTTTATACAAAGCCTTCTTCTTACGGAAGATGCGATAAGACAAATCCTTCTTGCCTCCTCCCTTATAAATATACGGACAGTGATGACATTCCTGCCGGTAATGCGTGCAGGTGCGGGCATAATGACAGATACCTGTACAAGGCCACATATCGTGCATGGTCCACACCACCGGCTTACCCGACTTCAGAATCTTCTCCATGTCTTTCAATGAAAGCATCCCCTGATTGACCCAATGCAGATGAATCACATCCGCCTGCCGGAATTCCGGCAAAGAAGTGATATCCGTACCCGTATTGGCAATATCTACATCAAACAAATGATTCCGGCGAAAGCGGTTGGCCTTCCAGATGACAATGCGTTCCCACATGAACTTCCACACTTGCATCCAGTTGCGCTTCAGCCCCACCACACTAATCTGGTCGGTCTGCTTATCACGCACCAGCATTTTGGCCTTGATACCATTGTTCTTCAGCGCTTCCATCAGCCTGCCCGCTGCGATAGCCGCTCCTCCTATTCGTTCAGATGTATTTATAATCAGGACTCTCATGACAAAATTTTAGGCAAAGTTACGATTTTTAGAAGAAATGCGGGACACATCCAGCAAGCTTTCTGCTATTTCGCGCGAAAAGATTTCCAGGTTGAATCGCTCTTCTGCCAGCCTGCGGGCATTCTGCCCCATCCGCCGTGCCTCCTCCGGATGCGTAGAGATATAACGGATGGCATCTACCCATCCCTGCACATCGCCATAGGGCACCGTAATGCCTATTTCTTCTTTATCGATATCAATTTCAAAATTCGGATTACGCGAACAGATAACCGGCATCCCCAAAGCAAACGCTTCCACCAGCGTAGTGAGCCCCACGGTATAAGGAAAATCCAGACAGCAAATCACAATGCAACTCTTTTGTGCCACCAGTTTGCCCAATTCGTAAGGGATGACCCCGTCTGTATAATGAATCCTCACAGCCTCAGAGACAGGACAGCGGTCGAGAATCTTTTTATAATTGATATTTCCGCACGACACCGAAATATACACATCCAGCTGCTCCTCCGTCTGTCCAAAAGCCTTCAAGAGCGTTTCCACATCCCGGTTCTCCTTACCGGTGGAAATAAACCCGGCCGGTTGGCGGTGAGGCATTTCGGCAAGCAGATGATCATAGAAAGCCAAGTCGGGTCCCCAGTGCACCAGCTGCAACTTCCGCTCTGCCACTTTACCCGTCTTCAGTGAGTCACGGATGAGCTTACGGCTAAAGAGAAACATCCGGTCGATACCCTTGTAAAAGAAGCGGGACAGAAATTCACGGCACGGATGAGCATTACGCACCACCGCCGTGTGATGCCACAGCACGATAGGCTTGCGGTAGAGCCCCAATGCGCGCAGAAAAATCACCGGTTCGATGCCCCGGAAAGAAGTGGCATAAAGCACCTCATACTTTTCCTTGCAAAACAGAATCTCCTTGGTGGCATACCACATCAGCTTCAGCCGGCTCGGGAAATACCTGTATCGGTGCATTACAGCCTCAATGCCATAGTTTTCCAGCAAAGGCAGTCCGTAGAGAATATGTCCGGGAAATTTATACTCCTTCCATTCCTCATAACTCTCCCTTGTCAGCCGGGTGTGATAAAAATAAATGGAAAGCCCTTTGCTTAGTGATGCTTGTTTCTTTTCAGCCATTTGTTTATTCTATTTTTTACAGCTTTCATAATAATGGAAAAATTACCGTAGCGCAAATTGAGAAACAGTTCCTCGAACGACCGTCCCACCTTGATCCACGGATGTCCCCACGCCATGATGCGATACACATTTTTCTTATGAGCCACATGCTCTATGACATAGCGGGGATGCTTCAGCGGAAACTCTATTTCATAACGCTTCATCGTGAAAATGCGACGATACCCTTTGGGCAACGTATGAACAGAACCCGCAAAATGAGTCGAGTCGGATGTCACTCCCAGGTTGTTGATCATATTGCGCACAGGCACAATGCTCAACCCCGAGTTGAACAGAATAGAAGCATGGAAGATGGTTTCGTAAAACGCCTTCTTCTGTTGCCGGTGACACTGGCACATATAGATGAAATCACTTCTGAATTTACGTTCCTCAATCAGCTGCTCCAGCTGCTGCATCGAAAAAGAGTCGTCCAGAAAAGTATAAAACTCATCCCACTGGTCCACCACCCGCTTCCAGCTGGCCCAGCCCCAGATAGAGAAATTGGTCGAGAAAATATAGTCGCAAGGCACCCCTTCCGTCACCTCCTCAGGATTGAATCCGGCAATCATGCTGATGCGGGAATCATGCTCATATTTATCCAGCATCTCCTTGCAAAACCGGAAAAAGGAAACAGCCGGCACATCATCATCCTCGAGCACGATACACTTGTCTACCTTCGAGAAGGCCCACTTCTGAGAAATGTATTCCGAAGGATCGCAGCCCAGGTTCTTCTCCTGATAAAGCCGTTCCACCTCACATTCCCAATCAATCTGCGACACGACCTCCCTACAGGCCATGATACCGGCCCGGTCATGTTCCCCCCGCGGACCGTCCTGATAAAGAAACAGGCGGGAAGGCCGGGCCTTCCTCACTTGCTCAAACACCTCCGACAGCTGCTGCGGGCGGTTGAAAAACAATATCAATACCGCTACGTCTACTAAAGCAGGTTTCATGACTTCTTGATTAATTCAGGGTGAATATAAACCGCATGGATTTTCTGCTTGTCCTTGGGCGGAATATCCATGTAATTTTTATACAAATCTTTCAGATAAGCATCGGGACAAGCCGGTGCACTGAATTTCTTTCCTTCAAACGTAATCTCGGAAAGAGGGAACACACAGTCGTTGCGGTGCATAATGCCATATCCGTTGTTTATCAACACATTCGACAGGTACTTGTCTTTCTTCCTACACAGACACAGCACACGCCAGATGGCCCGGTAGGACACATACTTCAGGCCGAAATAGAAAAACTCGGCAAAAGAGCGCAGGCTGTAGTAATGACGCGCATGCAAGATGGAATAACTGGTAGAAATGCCTTTGCAGAACCGCTTCACCCACGAACGGGGCACATCCGGATAAGGGATGAAAGGGAAAATATCCAGAAAAAGACCCTTCTCGTAACTCACGTCAAACGTATCTCCCGCTTCAATGTAAAGCGAATTCAAATCTCGTATCTTGATAATAGGCTCCTTGTTCAGCGGATCACTCTCCGGCGTTTGCAGAAACAGCGATTCCGACAATTCAGCCGGGGCCACCTCCACAAAGCGCTGCAAATCGGGCAAAAGCATCCCCAGGTCAATGTCATCATCCCAAGGAATAAACCCTCCGTGACGCACCGCTCCCAGCAATGTGCCGCCGTCGAGCCAGTAGGGGATGTGATGCTTGCGGCAGATGCGGTCCACCTCTTCCAAGATGCCCAGCTGCTTCAGCTGGCAAGCACGTAAATGCTGTGCTACATAAGCCGATAAGTAAGGATTGCTCATACTTCCTCCCTCTTTACATCAATCACCTGACCGGTAAAATCGGTAAGCAAAGACTGCACAGACACCTGAGCCACTTTCTGAGAAGAAAGCAAGCTGTCTTCGGGCTCCACACCGAAATTGCGGACCCTCATCGGCGTCTTGGTACGCTCCGGATTGATACAGTTCACGCAGATGCCCTGCGATTCCCACTCCTGAGCAATGGCCTGCACAAAATTGACGATAGCCGCCTTCGTGGACGAATAAATGCTATAGAAAGCCCTGCCGCGCGTATAAGAACTGGACGTGAAAAACAGCAGTTTGCCCTTGCTCTCCTTCAAGTAAGGATAAGCCTCCAGCGCCACATGTACCGTGCCCAGATAATTCGTGTTCACCGCACCGGCAATCGTCTGATAATCCGTTGCCACCAGCGGTTCCTTGTTCAGCACCCCCGCTGTATTGATGACATAATCAATCCGCTGTGTCTGCCGGTACACCTGCCGGAGCGCAGCAGCCACCTGCTCCTTGTTGCCCACATCCGTATGATTCAGCTTACGCGAAAAGCAAAACACCCGGGTCCCTTTTTCCTGCAAAAGAGCCGCAATATCCGCTCCGATGCCATAACTACCTCCAAACACGACAGCCACCTTATCCTGCCACTGCTGCTCCTCACCGGACATGTCTCTCAGTTCGCTTTTGCGCAACTGGAAAAACTTATCCAGCAGGTACGTATCTTCTTTGTACGTCAGCTTCATGTTGCTTTCCTCACCCGTCACCACATACACCGGTTCATCAGGCAAATACTTCACCACCACACCACAGTCGTCGGTCACCTTCAACTGCGGATCCTGCAAAGCAATCTCATAAGCCCGCCGGATGGTTTCGATCTCAAAAGCCTGCGGAGTCTGTCCCCGTTTCAGCCGGCTGCGGTCGGGAATGCTCCGGATAAAGTCCCCCTCAGTCTCAATGATCGTATCCGTGGCCGGCATTGCCACATCAATCGCCTTATACCGCTGCAGAGCATCAATCACATCGTTGATAATCCGCTGGCTGACCAAAGGACGCACCGCATCATGAAAAATCAGATTCACCTCTTCTCCTTCATACGCCTTGATGGCAGAAAGGCTGGAATGATATCTTTCCGCTCCGCCTTTCAGTATTTTCTTCACCTTTTTCCATTCATTCTTGATGATGGCAGACTCAATATTGGAGATGTAAAACGGATTGGACACAATGGCAATCTCGTTGATATGCGGATTGCTTTCAAACGCATCCACCGTATGTTCCAGCACCATTTTGCCCGCCACCTTGAAAAACTGCTTGGGAGTTGACAGCCCCAATCGGCTCCCCACTCCTCCTGCCAGTATGATAGCTATATTTCTTTTCATGTCTATATGCCAATGATGATACAATACAAAAGTAGCAATTAATTGATTGCAAGACACCACACCCTGTTGAATTTTTGTCTTAATGAGTCTGCAGATAGGCAGCAGCCATCCGGCTGCATGCCTGTACCAACGATTCGTTCAGTGTGTTGTACGTCCGGTGAAAACGATGCCACCAGTTCGTCAGTCATTGATTTTCTTTTTAGTGAAAAAAGCAAGACTCTCCTTGAAAGTGACCGAACGGCTCGCCCACATGGCAGCCACATAAAGCACAACAGCCAATCCCATTTTGCAGACAAACCGGAAGTAACAGTTATCAATGGAGAACGTAACATAATAAGTAACGGCCATCACCGCCGCCGCAATCAAGGCATACGGCAAAATGTCGGCCAAGGCATGACGCAACTTCAGCCCGATGACCTGCTGCACAAAATAATGCCAGGTCAGCAGCCACAAAATCTGAATAGACACATACACAGCCAGCATCGCATAAATGCCATACGGATGCACCAGCATCACGCCCAACAGCAGCAAAAGTCCCAAGGAAAGGGTGTTCCACATATACACCTTCGACTTCCCTTTGCTGATAATGAGCTGCTGATACAGATGAGCAATGGGATAAAAAGACCCGCTGATGCACAGAATCTGCAGCATAGGCACACTGAACAGCCATTTGTCGGTGATGGTAATGATAATCAGTTCTTCTGCAATGAGCGCCAAGCCCAGCAAGGCAGGAAAAGAGACAAAAGCAGTGAAGCGAAGCATTTTGCGGAACACCCTCTTCTGACGCTCCACGTCATCGGCCACCTGCCTGAGCACCGGTTGTGCCACCCCGTTGATCATGCCCGCTATGAATTGCTGCCCCATGCCACACCACTTGTTGGCCTGGTTATAATACCCCACCTCCTGTTCGGAATACAGCCTACCCAGCAGAACAGAAAACAGGTTATTGTTGATGTGATTGAAGATATTAGTCACCAGCAGTTTCCCGCTGAAGCCAAACATCTCACGCACCGGTGAAAAATCGACCGGCCAGGTGGGACGCCACCGGGTGTAATGCCAGTAACAAGCTGTGCACACAGCCACATAAACCATACTTTGCGTAGCAATGCCCCAGTAAGAAAATCCGCAATAAGCCAGCGTGACGCCGACAATGCCCGAAACGACCAATGCCAGCACAGACGAGACAGCCCGCTGCTTCACCATAAGATGACGCTGCAGATAAGCACTGTGAGAAATCCCCAGACTGGAGATAAAGAACCCGATAAAAGAATAGCGGGCCAGAGAAGTCAGCTCCGGAATACCATAAAATGCGGCAATCAGCGGAGCACAGAGAAACAACAGAAGATACAGCAAGAGGCTGACAAAGGCATTAAACCAAAACACCGCATTATAGTCGGCATGCGTGGCCTCTTTCCGGTTGACCAGTGCCGCTGTGAACCCGCTTTCCTGAATGGAGCTGGCAATCAGGGAAAAAATGGCAAGCATTCCCACCATGCCATAGTCTGCAGGAGAAAGCAGACGAGCCAGGAAAATACCGAAAAGCAGGTTCAGCAACTGCTGAACGCCGTTGCTGAACCCGCCCCAAAATAATCCTTTTGCTGTTTTATCTTTTAGTGATTGCTGTTCATTCATGCCTTACTTCACTTCACTACCCGGCTTCACTTCACGCAACAACGAAGTCACGGCCAGCGAACCGTCGTAGTTTTCGGCAGAAAGAATCATGCCCTCACTCACCAGTCCGTTTTTAAACTGACGGGGAGCAAAGTTGGCAATAAAGAGCACCTGCTTGCCCACCAGTTCTTCCGGCTTGTAATGCTGAGCGATACCGCTCACAATCGTGCGGTTCTCCAGTCCGTCGGCAATCTTGAACTTCAGCAGTTTCTTCATCTTGGGCACTGCCTCACATTCGAGCACCGTACCCACACGGATATCCAGCTTTTCGAAATCTTCAAACGAAACAAGCGGTTTCACCGGATTAGCCTTGTAGTTGGCTGCTTCATTGGCCTTCTTGATATCAGCCAGACGGTCTGTCTGAGCCTGGATAGCCTCATCCTCAATCTTCTGGAAGAGCAGTTCAGGTTCGCCCAACTGATGTCCGGCAGCCAGCAGATCGGTATGACCCAGTTCGCTCCATTCAAATGTTTCCATATTCAGCATCTTACGCAACTTCTCGCTGCTGAACGGCAAGAAAGGTTCGAAAGCAATCGCCAGGTTGGCCACCAGTTGCAGAGAGATATGCAGAATCGTAGCCACACGGTCCATATCCGTCTTTGCCAGTTTCCACGGTTCCGTGTCGGCCAGATACTTGTTTCCGATGCGGGCCAGATTCATGGCTTCCTTCTGAGCATCGCGGAACTTGAACACATCGAGCAGCTTTTCCACTTCCGACTTCACATCGGCAAACTCCTTCAGTGTTTCCTTATCATAATCGGTCAGTTCGCCGCAAGCCGGCACCACCCCGTTGAAATACTTCTTCGTCAGCTGCAACGCACGGTTCACGAAGTTACCGTAGACAGCCACCAGCTCATTGTTGTTGCGGGCCTGGAAATCCTTCCACGTAAAGTCATTGTCCTTCGTTTCAGGTGCATTGGCCGTAAGCACATAGCGGAGCACATCCTGTTTGCCGGGGAAGTCGGCCAGGTATTCGTGCAGCCACACCGCCCAGTTGCGTGAAGTCGAAATCTTGTCGCCTTCCAGATTCAGGAACTCATTACTCGGCACATTGTCCGGCAAGATATAGCTTCCTTCCGCCTTCAGCATCGCCGGGAACACGATACAGTGGAACACAATGTTGTCCTTTCCGATAAAGTGAATCAGCCGAGTTTCAGGATCCTTCCACCACGTTTCCCAGCTGCCCTTTTCGGGATGAGCATCACACAGTTCCTTCGTGTTGGAAATGTAGCCGATAGGCGCATCAAACCACACATACAGCACCTTGCCTTCAGCACCCTCTACCGGCACCGGAATACCCCAGTCCAAGTCACGGCTCACGGCACGCGGCTGCAATCCCATGTCGAGCCAGCTCTTGCACTGACCATACACATTGGGGCGCCATTCCTTATGACCTTCCAGAATCCACTCACGCAACCAAGCTTCATGCTTGTCGAGCGGCAGATACCAGTGCTTGGTTTCCTTCATCACCGGCTGGCTGCCGCTGATGGCACTCTTCGGGTTGATAAGGTCGGTAGGTGAAAGAGACGTACCACACTTTTCACACTGGTCGCCATACGCACCTTCAGCGTGGCAATGCGGACATTCACCGGTAATATAGCGGTCGGCAAGGAACGTCTTAGCCTCTTCGTCGTAATACTGTTCGGAAGTCTTTTCAATAAATTCCCCTTTATCATACAACTTACGGAAGAAATCCGATGCCAGCTGATGATGAGTAGGCGAAGAAGTGCGGCTATACACGTCGAACGAGATACCGAATTCCTTGAACGAATCCTTAATCAGCGTATGATAGCGGTCCACTACATCCTGCGGAGTAATCCCCTCCTTCTTGGCGCGGATAGTGATGGGCACCCCGTGCTCGTCCGAACCGCCAACAAACAATACATCTTCTTTCTTCAGACGCAGATAACGCACATAGATATCTGCAGGTACGTATACACCGGCCAGGTGACCGATATGTACGGGTCCGTTCGCATACGGCAAAGCCGATGTGACGGTGGTTCTTTTGAATTTCTTTTCCATCGTATATTTCGAGCGTTTTATTATTATCCAAATTTCACGTGTGCAAAGATAGTGTTTTTTCATTGGGTTCTTACCCAACACCCCCATTTACTTCTTCAGAAAAGGCTGCACCACCTCCTTCCAGAGCAGATAACCGTTTCCCTTCAGATGCAATCCGTCGTTGGTATATTCCGGTTTCATTTTTCCCTCTGCGTCAGCAAAATGGCTGAACAGGTCGATGTAGGTCACCTTCTCCTCCTGTGCCAGACGGCGCACCCTCCGGTTAATTTCGGGCACCAGCTGCCAGCGCGAAGTGTGACCATCAAACTTACCATATTGCGGTGTGACAGGCAGCACACTCTGCACCAGCACCTCCGTAGCTGGCGATTCCTGCCGGATACGCTGCACGATGCGCCGGATTCCCGCTGCTATGCTGTCGGCCGATTCACCCCGCGGCACATTGTTGATGCCGATAAGCAGAAAAATCTGCGCCGGTGTTCCCTTCAACAGCGCATCCAAGCGGTCGTACACTCCCTGAGTGGTGTCCCCGCTGATGCCGCGGTTCTTCACATTCGGGTTCTGAAACAGTTCACACCACTCTCCCCCGTCGGTGATGCTGTTGCCCACAAACAAGATATCGTCCGAGTCGACCGGGAGCACCTCAAACAGCGAAGCCCGCTGATAATAATAAGTAGAATATTTACCTTCCTTCTGTGCAAACGCACCGATGCCCACCCACAGGCAAAGCATCATACAAACTAACTTTTTCATATCTTTCTTTGTAATTGATTATTCTGTAATTGACTTTTCACCTCTGCTCACCTCGGCACCACCTCAAAAGGCACCCTCACCGACACTCCCTGCTTCATCAGATGCAGCAAGTTGGGATACATGCGCCGGCAGAACGATTTCCATCCCCGGTGAGCCATCTGCGTCCACCCGGCCTCAGCCAGCGCCAAGCCGCGCGGATACGTCATATACGTCACCCGGTTGATATCCTGCATGGCTTCGGCCCACAGCGTACCCATCACACCCACGATATGACGTTGCTCTGCCTCCGGCAATCCGTAGCCCGGATCAAACTCATACGCCTTCTCCAGCGTCGTAATCGGCATCCCCCAGTTGTTGAACTCCGGCAGATCGCCCTTCAGCTGCGGATAATCCAGATAAGCATATTCACCCGGTGCCATCAGCAGGTCATGACCATGGGCAGCAGTCAGTTCGATGCACTTGGGAGTGAGCCCCATGCGCCAAGTGACCAGCGTCACATCCTTCGGATAATCAAACAGATATTCATTTGCCGGCATATAGATATTGTCCAGTTCGCACCATAAGGTGGCCTGCTTGCCATACTTACGGACAGAAGTCAATATGCGGCGGAAAAACTCATTCATCAGCTGGCGGTCTTCCCGGTAGCCTAATTTCTTCTTCAGCTCCTGGCAACGGGGACACAAACTCCAGTTCTTTTCGATAATCGACTCATCGCCTCCCAGATGAATGTGCTGCGAAGGAAACAACGCCGCCACCTCACGGATGATATCATCATAGAGTGCATACACCTGCTCGTTGGCCGCACAGAGCATATAACGGTAAGGCAGCCCGCTCTCGTGTTTTTCCTTTTGCCAATGAGCACACTTCAGTTCGGGAAATACCCCCACGATGGCCGTGGTATGTCCCGGCACATCCAGTTCGGGCACCACCTCCACGTTGCGCTGGGCAGCATAGGCAATAATCTCCTTCAGCTGCTGCTGCGTATAAAATCCGTTTTCCGATCCTTTGGCCTTCGGATTGCAGAAACCGCCCAGACGCGTCAGCTCGGGATGCGATTGGATTTCCACCCGCCAGCCCTGATCGTCGGTGAGATGCAACTGCAACACATTATATTTATAGCGCGCCATCTGCTCAATGAAAAATTTCACATCTTCCACCGGATAAAAATGACGGGCAGGGTCGAGCATGAGTGCCCGCCGAGGAAAGCGGGGAGCATCATCCACCCGGAGCGCAGCTACCTCCCCTTTTTCGGTGCGGCACACATCTCCCAGCAGAATCTGTTCCAGCGTTTTCACCCCGTAATACAAACCCGCTTTTGTGCTGGCCTTGATACTCAATTTTTTCTTCGTTACCTCCAATATATAATGCTCTTTGCCTTCCACCGAAGCATCCAGCACCAGCTCCACCACCGAAGCAGGATGTTTCCGTCCTTGAGCCACAGGAACGTCCCGCTGCATCTGTTCGTTCAGCAGCCGCTGCAATTCCTTCACACAAAATTCATCTGCCGGCAGCTGGGTGACAATAGCCGTCTCCGCCGTCAACCGGAAAGGAACTTTCTCTGCCCAAACTTCCACTTCATTGGGCATGGGAAGCAAAGCCGACAACGGACTGCAGTTCTGTGCATTTATCGGTAAGATAAGTGATAGGGAAAAAATAAAAAACACAAGTAAAAAATGAGACGATACATTCATTCTACCATTCATAGTAATAGATTAATTAATAAATAAACAATTTATATAAACGCATAAGTATGATACTTGCAAAATTCGGGAAATAGCTACAATCATGCAAGCCAAAAATACAAAATTCATGTTTTTTCACCACAATACCCAATTTAGCTACACAAAGTGCCACTTTAGCATCCGTAAACCTATAGGTTTTGAGATGAAAACCTATAGGTTTACGAAGCAAAAAGCATAGCTTTAGCAAGGGTAAAGCTATGCTTTTTGAACGGGAATGCTATGCTTTTGAAAACAAGTATGTTAAGATAAAATTCACTTGTATTCTATTATTCTGCTACTGAAAAAGTTGACACTTCTCCCTACTTGATACGAAACAACTTGACGCTTCTATTCAGTTCGAACGAAATCAGTCCACCTACAAGTGAAACCGTTCACAAATTCCTCTCCACAATCGGCAAGATGAAGGGTGAAACATGTCTATCAAAGGCGATAACTTATAGTTTTTCGACTTGTGCCTTGTTTCACATTCATCACAGCGCACTGATTATCAGCTATGTTACGATGAACCCTTCACTGAGCATGCCACAAAAGTAGATAGAATTGCCCTATATCATCCGGCAAGGAGCGAAGCAAGCCGCACTGACCTACAACGCACAGCACGCTCTACACACTATTATCTGTCCGGCAACTACGAAATGGAGAAAACGCTTGCCGATACGAAAGATATATTGTATCTTGGCAGCAGT
>Mack_p1__coassemble_406_pt1 | contig 60139 bp, 33 predicted proteins | sample Mack_p1__metabat2_high_PE_038 | metagenome-assembled genome bin Mack_p1 | reverse complement strand
CCTAAACCTATGCTTTAGGGAGGCTAAAGTGCCGCTTTACGATGGCTAACTTGCTGCTTTGTGAAAACGAACTGGGCACTCTATGAAGATAAACAGATCATCTGCGAGGTGTTAGTTGCGTGAGTAAACCGGATAGATTGTTATTAACAGGTTTGTGTTTGCCTGTTAATAACGTGGAATATGCTGATATTAACAGGTGAAATGATAGTTGTTAACAGCTGAATCGGCAGTTATTAACAGGATTTCTTTCGGTTGTTAATAACTAAAAAATCGGTTCATAACTTGTGAAAATAAGAAATAGGACTGATTCCGTTGCATTTTGCTGCCAAATGATTATCTTTGAAATTTGATTGTAAGAGAATGGATTATGGATAGAATGATTCGCAAATTCCCGATTGGCATTCAGAATTTTGAAAGTCTGATAAAGGATGGCTATGTGTATGTAGATAAGACTGCATTAGTATATCAGTTAGCAAACACAGGGCGATATTATTTTCTTAGTCGCCCTCGCCGATTTGGTAAGAGTTTGTTGCTGTCTACCATTGAAGCTTATATGAGCGGAAAGAAAGAATTGTTCAAGGGGCTGGCTTTGGAATCGTTGGAACAGGAGTGGGAGGAACATCCTATTTTCCATCTGGACTTGAATACGGAAGAGTATAAGAACTTGGATAGCTTGAAGAGGCGGTTGGATAACACATTGTCTTATTGGGAACAGCTTTATGGCACAAGACCTTCGGAAACTTCTTTGCCGTTGCGCTTTGAAGGTATTGTGAGGCGTGCGTGTGAGCAGACGGGACATCGTGTCGTTATTTTGGTGGATGAGTATGATAAGCCTATGTTGCAGGCTATCGGTAACGAGGAGCTACAGGAAGAATACCGAAGTTTATTGAAGGCATTCTATTCTGTGCTGAAGTCGCAAGACAGGTATATCAGATTGGCTTTTCTTACAGGGGTAACAAAATTTGGCAAAGTGAGCGTGTTTAGTGATCTCAACAATCTGAATGATATCTCTATGGATCAGCGGTATGTGGATGTCTGTGGCTTGACAGACAAGGAGTTGCATGATAATTTTGATGATGATATACAGCAGCTGGGAAGGCATTGCGGCTTGTCAAAGGAGGAGTGTTATGTGAAGTTGAAAACGCAATATGACGGCTATCATTTCCGTAAGAGCGGTGCGGGACTTTATAATCCGTTCAGTATTCTCAATACATTGGCTAAGCTGGAGTTCGCTGATTATTGGTTCGAAACGGGTACCCCTTCGTTTTTGGCCTATCTGTTGAAGCATTCCAATTATCAGTTGGAGCGCATTACGGAAGAGCAGATTCCGGGTGATTTGTTGGGTAGTGTAGATTCGATGTTGCATAATCCTATTCCTATCATTTATCAAAGTGGTTATTTGACGATAAAAGGGTATGATGATGAATTTGGCGTTTATCAGCTGGGCTTTCCTAATAAGGAAGTGGAGAATGGGTTTATCAAGTACTTATTACCTTTTTATACACCTATTTCAGAGCAAGAATCCAGTTTTGTGATAACCAATTTTATTATGGATATTCGTCGAGGTAATCCGGGTAGTTTCATGCAACGGTTGCAGTCGATGTTTGCCGATACTGATTATAAAGTAGTGGGTAAAATGGAACTCTATTTTCAGAATGCCTTATTTTTGGTGTTCAAAATGTTAGGGTTTTATGTTGAAGTGGAACGAGCTACCAGTAATGGTCGTATAGATGTTGTGCTACAAACGAAAGACTATGTGTATGTGATGGAACTTAAACTGGATGGTAGTGCAGATGAAGCTTTACGTCAAGTAGAGGAAAGAGGGTATGCTTTGCCTTTTGCAAAGGATACTCGTAAATTGTATAAAATTGGTGTGAATTTTTCTTCTGATACTCGTGGAATCGAAGAATGGAAAATAGTTGGCGAATAGCCCTGGAGTGTGATTATAGTTAGAAAGTAAGTATATAATGAAAAAAATGAAAGGTAGATTTTTAATTGTTAGTCTGTTGTGTTTGTGTTTTTATGCTTGTGGAAATGACGATGAAGGAGGGGATTTCCTTCCTGAAGACGGTATCGAGTTGCCGGCTCTCCGTAGCGGGGCAAATGATGTGTTGGTGAGTCATTCCACTCAATTCAATGGCAATAGGGTAATCACGTTTACGGCAGAGTATGATAAAAGCAAGAAACATGCCCGCTGGGTGGCCTTCCGCTTCGACCGTTTTTCGGGGCAGACGTTGGTGGAGCGCACGAAGCCCGACCCGTTTGAGCCGGACCCTACCGTAGAGGCTTCTGCACAGCGTGTGCAAGCTGACTTTGGTAGAAAGGGGTATGACAGGGGACATATCTGTGCTTCGGCCGACCGCTTGTATTCGCGCGAAGCGAATGTGCAGACTTTCTATTATACGAATATGAGTCCGCAAAAAAATGCCTTTAATACGGGGGTGTGGCTGAATCTGGAAAGTAAGGTGCAAGCCTGGGGGCGCAGCTGTAAGGGTTCGGATGCTTTGTATGTCGTGAAGGGCGGTACGATTGATAAGGCAGACCAGATTAAGGAATACATCGGGGGCGACCGCACGAAGCCGGTGCCTAAGTATTATTACATGGCTTTGCTGTTCCGCAAGGACAACACGTATAAAGCGATTGCATTCTGGACGGAGCATGACAAGCCGTATGTGTCGAATGTGTCTTCTTGTGCGATTTCTATCGACGAACTGGAGAAACGCACGGGCATCGACTTCTTCCCAGCTTTGTCGGACAAACTGGAAAATGCCGTTGAGGCTTCGTTTTCCGTAAAGCAGTGGCCGGGACTGAATTAACCGATGTTCTTGAGTGTATATTGGAGGTGTGCCGTAATGCACGATGCACCTCCTTTTTTGTTCATCACAATACAAATCTGGTAATTTATTTTTGCTTTATACTAATTGTATTATAGTAATTCCCGTCTTGTATTACTGCTTTAAATAATCTTTCTGAGTTTGTGGTATTGGGGGTTACTTTTATGAACAGTGATTTGTGACCTGTCTTTTCTATATAAATACCACCTCCTTCTATCACTTTATCGTGAATAGAATGTGCCCTATATATGGTGTCTTTTGTGGATATTTCGGTAAGCCACCAGTTATCACCTTTCTTTGTTTGTAATTCAATAGAGTCTTTATTTGAGTTAAAGATAACTTCTCTAGTTTCAAGCCCTATTGTATCTGTTGCATTACCGACATCATCATTGTGACATGAGGTGAATGTATAAAAAAGAGAGATGAAAAATATGAGATTAAAGTTCTTCTTCATTGTTTATTTTTTTATAATGTTAATATATGGAATAATTTCAATATTGTAAGGGTAGTTCCCTTTTCCTGCTGCTCTGCTGGAAGGGAAAGAAGGTCCGTCCCCTCCATTGAAGATTCCTGCTAGGTAATATCCATTGGAAAAACCGTCCCAACCCCAATTTAAGTGTAGGTAATTTTCTTTCTCTGTATATGAATGATGTACTTTATCGCTTCCTTTTCTATATACATCAACTTGCCTTTCTCGTTGAAAATATCCATCAGAGACCCAAGCATGTCCATTCTTATAGTATTTAATACCTATTATATTTTTCTTAACAGAGTTACCGCATATTATAACTGGGCATTTGGCTTTAATTGATGTTATAACATCCCATTGGCTATAAGCCTGTGGTTTTCCTGGTTTTCTATACCCCATTTTCTCAAAGCATTCTGGTATATTTTTTCTTTTTGCTCCGCTTGCATCTATACCCCAGTCCATTTTAACCAAATCGCCAATGTTTCTAAAGAGATGAGCGACACTTGGAGAGTTGGGATTTTTTTTCATTTCCGCCCAATTATATGTTACTCCATTGTATCCTGAAGGCTTTTCATGATATGACATTACTTGAGCGGTTGCAGTTGCTATGCATCCTGTAAGAGCTCTTTGTCCTTGTATAAGTGGAGCAGCATTGTTATATGGGCTCCTTTGTCCCCATTTTACAGAAATTAAAGGTTGTACTCTTTCTGTTTCTTTCCATTCTCTAGGCCTTTTTTCGTAATGAGGTAATTTATGTCTAGTTTGAGGTACTTCTGAAGAAATGTCTTCTGCTTCAAATTCAGTTTTATATTTGTCAGTATTGGAAAGGTATTTTTGAATCAAATCAAAAAAGAAAGACAACTCTTTATACCGAATAGTATCACTTAACAAAAGATTACCAGTTTCAGAGTAAGCTATAATAGGAGTTGTGTTTGGATTAGCTGATACGATGGCATAACCATTCCCATTTTCTGCATTAGCAATATAAAAAGATGGGGCGTTTTTTGGGGGTACAGTATCTCTGTAATAATAGACTTCATTGTTTATTGTGTAATTAGTTGAGCTTATGCGTGTACTGCTTCCAAAGTTTTTTATAAAATTTTTAACTTCAATTATGGCGTTCTCTTTAGTTCGATAAGTCGGCGTTTCATTTACTGCATACACTAGTGAAAAAGGTTGTTTTATTTCTTCTATTTCAGAAGAACAACTAATAAAAATGAAAATAAAAAAAATAACAGAATAGTAGGTTTTCATAAAATTGTTTTTTTAATTATTTGCAAATGTAAAATGGATAAGTGCGATTGGCAATACCTAAAAATAGGTATTTATCTATTAATTGTCTATCATGTAAAGTAGTGTATGTTGATTGAATAGTTTTGTATGATGTTTTTTGTTGGTTGGGATTGTAAGGACGATGATGTCTCTTTGTCATAGTTGAAAATCTATATAAAATCTTTAGGTAATAACAAAGTCCCAGCTTGTGAAAGTCGGGGCTTAGTTTTTATATTTGTTTGGTGTTGCTGTAATAAATACACCTGTTATGTGACAGGAAAATGAAAAAATATATATTTTTGCAGGCGTAACTGTAATCTTATGTACGTATGAAACAACCGTTTGTTTATCTGCTTTTTTGTTTGTTATTTGCTACTACAGTCGTATGGTCGCAAACAAAGGTATCTTCTGCTTTTGTGATAAAAGGGGTATTGCTCGATTCGCTTACTCGGGAAGGGGAACCGTATGCCACCATTCGGGTGGTCCGCAAGGAGGCTCCTGATAAGGTGGTGAAGATGGCTGTGACCGGAGCCAACGGCAGGTTTTCAGAGAAACTGACCGGACCGGCAGGAGTCTATGTGCTGACCATATCTTCTATCGGCAAGGAACCGGTGGTGAGGGAAGCGGTCTTTTCGGCGTCTTGCCGGGAGGTAGACTTGGGTATTTTGCTTTCTCGGGAGGCTACTAACGAGCTGAAGGGAGTGGAAGTGGTGGCGCAGAAGCCACTGGTGAAGGTGGAAGTGGATAAGATTGAATACAACATCGGCGATGACCCGGATGCGAAGTCGAACACCATTTTAGAGATGCTCCGCAAGGTGCCGATGGTGACGGTGGACGGTGAGGATAATGTGCAGGTGAACGGAAGCAGCAGTTTCAAGATTCATGTAAACGGAAAGCCGAACAATATGATGAGCAACAACCCGAAGGAGGTGCTGAAAAGTATGCCGGCTGCTACGATCAAGTATATTGAGGTAATTACGGCTCCGGGGGCTAAGTATGATGCCGAAGGGGTAGGAGGCATCCTCAACATTGTGACGGTGGGCGGCGGTTTCGAAGGGTATACGGCTACTTTCCGGGGAGAGGCCACCAACGAGGGCGGTGGTGTGAGTTCGTATGCGATGTTTCAGCAGGGCAAACTGACGCTGTCGGTCAATTACAATGCTAATTTCAGTAAGAGTCCGCGTAATTATTCGGACAGTTATCGGGAGAATTACGATGCAGGGGCATTGGATGAGAAGTTCTTGGAATCTGTCGGTTCCAGCCGTACGAAGGGCAATTTCCAGCATGGCAATCTGGAAGCCAGTTATGAGGTGGATTCGCTGAGGCTGCTCACTCTGGCACTGGGTATGTATGGAGGAGCCAACCGGGGAAATACGGACGGACAGACGTGGATGTATGGGGCAAATCATCAGGATGTGGCCTATCGCTACCGGACGGATAACTGGTCGAAAGGGTCGTGGTATAACATTACGGGGAATGTGGATTATCAGCGTACTTCACGTAAGAACAAGGCACGGCTGCTGACGCTTTCGTATAAGATTGATACGCAGCCCAACACGGATGAGGGCTACCGGAAATACCTGGATCTTTTTTCGGAAGAACCGCTGGAGGAATTGGTGGACCGCTTGTCGCTGCAGAATCAGCACACGGATGGGCGGATGAATACGATGGAGCATACGGCGCAGATGGATTTTACAACACCGATTGGGAAGCAGCATACCGTGGAGGTGGGTGCTAAGTATATCTTCCGCCGCAACAGCAGTGACAATGCGGTTTTCGAGGCAGCCGGTGGCAGTGAGGCGTATGTGTATAATGAGCAGCGGAGTAGTGAGTACCGGCATGTGAATCATATTCTTTCGGCTTATGCGGGTTACACGTGGAAGTATAAGGCTTTTTCGCTGAAGCCGGGCATCCGTTACGAACAGACGTTGCAGCGGGTGAAGTATCTGGTGGGGCCGGGTGAGAATTTTCATTCGGATTTCAGCGACTGGGTACCGTCGGTGGCATTGGGATGGAAGCTGAGTGATGCGCAGAATCTGAGGGCGAGTTATAATATGCGTATCTGGCGGCCGAGTATCTGGGATTTGAATCCGTATTTCAACAATCAGGATCCGATGTTTATTTCACAGGGAAATCCGAATCTGAAGAGTGAGAAGAATCATGCGGTGGATTTGACATACAGTTTCTTTACGGCTAAGTTTAACTTGAATCTTTCGTTGCGCCATCAGTTTACCAACAACAGCATTGAGCGTATCAGCCGCATCATTACGGCACCGGAGGGAGAGGATTTCGGCAACGGGCATGTGGCTCCGCAGGGGGCGTTGTATGCCACCAGTGCCAATGTGGGAAAGAACCGCGAAACGGGTTTGTCAGTTTTTGCCAACTGGAACGCTACTTCGCGTACCCGTATTTACCTGAACGGACGGCTCAATTATCAGGATATGGAGAGCGAGGCGCAGGGATTGCATAATGCCGGATGGAATATGTTTTGCCACGGAGGTATTCAGCATACATTGCCCTGGAAACTTCGGGTGAGCCTCAACGCCGGAGGAATGACGCCGAGAAAGGGGTTGCAGGGCAAGCGGACGGGATTCCGGTACTACAGCTTCAGCCTGAGCCGCTCCTTCCTGAAGGACGACCGGCTTTCGGTGAATATGTACTGCAACAATGTGTTTGAGAAATACCGCACTTTCAGCAATGAGACGGTAGGGACCAACTTCTTTTCAAAGACAAACAACCGCTATCCGAGCCGCCGTTTCGGCATCGGCGTCAGCTACCGTATCGGCGACTTGAAAGCGAAGGTGAAGAAGACTGCCCGCAGTATTGAGAACGACGATGTGAAAGGCGGCGGACAGGAGGGAGATGCTACCGGTAGGTAAAGCCCAGTTTGTGCAGTCCGGCCTGTACGTCGGGGTGACTCATGAACAGTTTCCATAACAGCCCTGTGCGGTAGTTCTCTATCATGACAGCAATGGGTCCCTGGTCGATGGCCAGATATCGCTTGGGATACCAGTGGGCTGTTTCGCTGAAGGCATCGTAAAATCCGAAGGGGCCCAGTACCTTACTGCCCATCTGGTAGAGATGCCTCATCACTTGCAGTGAGTATTCCGGGGTGTAGACAATGGAGGAAAGGGCAGCGGTGGGGGCGATGACTCCCCGGTCGTCAGCTTCGTTGGGACCGTGGGCTGCGTATCCGTCGATGGAATAGCTGGCGGTGAGTCCCCAGCAATCGGGACCGTATCCTTTGTAATGATGAGGATTGCGGATGCAGTAGGCCCGGTTGACGAGGGTCAGGTTGCGCATCTCCTGAAAGTAGTCGGGGCAGTATCGGTCCGTCAGTTTGTGCGGGTTGAGGCCGAGAAACGAATATTGGGCCCAGAAAAGGGGGCCGGCCTGGCATCCCTGATAGCGCAGATGCAACGGAATGCCTTCCACCCGGTGAGGAGAGACAATGGCTCCGTTTTGTGCCCATCCCTGGTGATAGACCGAGGCCGGTATGCTATGGGTGGGAGAGGCTGCCGCCAGCAGATAGAGCAGGAGGCATTCGTTGTAGCCGTGGATAGGGAAGTTCATATCCCAGCCGCTGGTGGGGCTCCAATGCCAATACAGCACTTCTTGTCCGCCCCGGCGGTACCAGTTCCAGTCGACTTCTTTCCACAGGCGGTCGATGCGCCGGGCCAATGCCTGTTCCTGTGGGGTCCCGTTCACATAGTATTGCTGCACAGCCAATAGTCCCTGCATCAGAAAGGCCGTTTCTACCAAGTCACCTCCATTGTCTTTGCTGCTGAATGCTTTTGTTTTCCCAGTGGTGCCATCCCACCAATGAGGAAAGGCCCCGTGAAAACGGTCGGCCTTTTCCAGAAAAGTGACGATGTGCTGCAGGCGGTTCAGTCCCTCCTGCCGGGTGATGTATCCGCGTTCTATGCCGGCTAAGAGCGCCATCAGACCGAATCCGCTGCCGCCGGAAGTGATGATGTGAGCGTCCTGCTGCGGATACACTCCGTCGGTGTGATACCGTTCGGGAGCCAGTCCGCTGCAAGGCTCCGCCCCTTCCCAAAAATAACGGAAGGTGCGGTGCTCTATTGTATCCATCAGGGCTTGGTCTGACAGCAGCGGCAACACGATGGTGCGTGTGTGATTGTCTTCCAAGGTGAAGCGGGCCGATTTCACGTCGCGGCTGTTGGTGCCTATCATAACCTCAAACTCGCCCGGTTCGGCCACCAACTGCAAGTCGTAATTGTAGTATCGCAACATTTCGGGGGTAATTTTGAAGCGGACAATCTTCATCTCTCCCGGTTCAAGAAAAATCTTCTCAAAACCCTTCAGCTCTTTTACCGGGCGGGTGGTGCTGCCCTCCAAATCACGGATGTAAAGTTGTACGACTTCCGAACCCGGCCAGGTGCCTGTATTGGTGACGGAGACAGCGGCTGTGAGCGAACCGTCCATCGGCAGGGTGGAACGGCTCAAGTCGATGTCGCTATAAGCAAAGGTGGTGTAGGAGAGTCCGTAGCCGAAGGGGTAGAGCGGTTCGTTGTCCACATCGAGGTAGTTGCTCCGGAACTTCTCAAACCAATGTCCGGGCTGCAAGGGGCGTCCTGTGTTTTTGTGGGCATAGTACAGGGGAATCTGTCCCACATTTTTCGGAAAAGTCATTGTCAGCTTGCCGCAGGGATTGGCATAGCCGAAGAGTACGTCGCCGATGGCATAGGCTGCTTCACTGCCGCCAAACCACACATTGAGGATGGCAGGTACGTGTGCCTGCTCCCAGGTCAGCGTGAGCGGACGGCCTGTGAACAGCACGAGCACAACTGGTTTGCCGGTATCGAGCAACGCTTTCAGCAGGCGTTGCTGCACATCGGGCAGCCCCAGGTCGGTGCGGCAGCTGCTCTCACCGCTCATCTCGGACGATTCGCCCAGGGCAGCAATGATCATGTCCGACTGCCGGGCTACCTCGAGTGCTTCATCCAGCAGCTGCTGGTCGGTTCGGTTGTCGCGGTGGAGCGAACGGCCGAACAGGGTAGCCCGTTCCTCATAAGCGGCATCGCTCACGAGGTTGCTGCCTTTGGCATAACGGATGTGGGCTTTGCCTGCCGTCATTTCTTTCAATCCCTCTACCAATGACGGACAGCGGTCGAGCACGGCGGCTACACTCCACGTGCCCGGCATGTTGCTGCGGCTGTCGCCTAGCGGACCGATGACGGCGATGTTGCCTTTCGGGTTGAAGGGCAGCAGGGGTTCGGCTGGTTGTCCCGGATGCAGCGTGACGTTGTCGTTCTTCAGCAAGACGAAACTTTCTGCAGCAATCTGCCGGGCTGCCTTCCGGTGAGCCTTGGTAAAGATGTCGCGCGAGGGGCGTTTCAGGTCGCAGTACTTGTAGGGGTCGGCAAACAGTCCCAGCTTGTATTTGGCTTCGAGGATGCGGCGGCAGGCTGTGTCGATGGTTTTTACAGACACTTTCCCTTCCTGGACAGATTTCTTCAAAGTGCCTACAAAACCTTCACTTACCATATCCATATCCACACCGGCATTGATGGCACGAGCAGATACAGTCTGCAGGTTGCCGATGCCATGGTCGGTCATTTCAGCTATTCCGGTATAATCGGTCACTACAAACCCTTTGAATCCCCATTCGTTGCGCAGCACGTCGGTCATCAGCCAGCGGTTGGCAGTGGCCGGCACGCCGTCCACTTCATTGAACGAGGCCATGACACTGCCCACTCCGGCTTCCACGGCAGCCTGATAGGGCAGCATATAGTCGTTGAACATGCGCTGACGGCTCATGTCCACCGTGTTGTAGTCGCGTCCTGCCTCACTGGCACCGTAGAGGGCAAAATGCTTCACACAGGCCATGATTTCATCCTTGCGGCTGAGGTCCTTGCCCTGGTAGCCTCGTATCATGGCTTCTGCAATCATAGCCCCCAGGAAGGGGTCCTCGCCGTTGCCTTCCGATACCCGTCCCCAGCGAGGGTCACGGGAGATGTCCACCATCGGACTGAAGGTCCAGCAGATGCCGTCGGCGCTGGCTTCGGTGGCTGCAATGCGGGCCGATGTTTCAATCGCTGTCATATCCCAGGTGCAGGAAAGAGCCAGCGGGATGGGAAACATCGTTTCGTATCCGTGAATTACATCCATGCCAAAGAGGAGCGGAATGCCCAGCCGTGAGCCTTCCACAGCCTGTTGTTGTACTTCCCGAATTTTTTCCACCCCTTTCAGGTTGAACAGTCCGCCCACTTCGCCTCGCTTGATTTTGGCAGCCAGGTCGCTGCTTTGTGCCTGGCCGGTGATGATTTCTCCTGTGACGGGAAGGTTGAGTTGTCCGATTTTCTCTTCCAGCGTCATCCGGTTCATCAGTGCGTCAATGAAACGGTCCTTGTCTAAAGGCGGTTTTTGGGCCGATAGATACAGCCATCCCATTGAAAGCAATAGGATAGTTCCTATTAGTCTTCTGTATGTTATTCTTTGTCTATTCATTTCGTTACGATGATTAAAGGTTTCAGCCTGCTTTTTCCTTATTGATAATCCGGATTCTGAACCAGTACCCCTTTGGATTTGTCAATCTCACTCTGAGGCAAGGGAAGCAGGGCATTCTTATCTTGGTAATGAGTCTTTCCGGCTGCATGAAGCACTTCCTTGGCAATGCCCCAGCGCACCAGATCGTAGAAACGGTCGAACTCCAGTCCCAGTTCTACCCTCCGTTCGTGGCGGATGGCCTGGCGCAGCTCCTCGGGACGAGTTGTCGTTACTTTGGGGAGTATCCCGCTGCGTCCCCCTCTGGCACGGGCACGCACCTGTTCCAGATAGGTGAGTGCTTCGCCGGTGAGCCCTTTCTCATTGGCCGATTCTGCAGCCATCAGCAACACGTCGGCGTAGCGGATGAGCCGGATGTTGACCCAATACCCTTTGTTGCTGTATTCTTTTCGCAGAGAAGGGTCGGTATATACTTTCTTGTTGAAGTAGGCTCCCATAGCCGGTGAAACAGGCGATTCTCCATAGGGAGCATTGGTGTTTTCCGGTGTGATGGGTTCCTCGTCCGACCGGCGGAAAGCCAGTAAGGTAGCAGCCTTTCGGGGGTCTCCTTCCTCATAGGCTTTTTCCATTTCACGGGTGGCCATGTGCCATCCCCAGCCTAAGTCCCATGCACCTGCTCCACGCACTCCCTGCACTTCGGCCCACTGGCTGCCGACGATATCGCTTTGCGGCAGTGAGGCCGTGGCTGTGCACTGCAGTTCGAAGATGGAACCGCTGTTGTTTTCGCCCTCTTCCGTAAACAGCTTTTCGTAGGGAGTTTGGAGGTTGTATAGCCCCTTCTTGATCACGTCGGTCGAAGCGGCATACATGTGTTCCCAGTCGTTGCGCATCATATACGTACGGGCATGCAGCGAACGGGCAGCCCCCCATGTCAGCCGGCCGGTATAGTCGCTGTTCCATGTCTCCGGCAGAGTGGCTTCTGCCGTTTCCAGGTCGAAGTCTATCTGCTGATAGATTTCGGCTGCGGGTGATTTGGGCACGTTGGCTTCCGAAGCATCGTTGATTTTGCGGGTTACCAGCGGCACATCGCCGAATGCACGAACCAGGTTGAAGTAACAGTAGGCTCGGAAGAAGGAGGCTTCTCCCTTGTTGATAAGGTCCTCGGCTTCAGACTGTCCGGTTGCTTCCTTGTGGACGATGGCATCCAGAATGTCGTTGCATTGATAGATGACGGCATAATTCTTTCCCCAATAAGCTCCCAGCAGGCCGTTGGTGGGGGTATAGATGAAATCGTCATACATAGCTGCTACATCCGATCCGTCGCTGGGTACACTTCCTTTTTCGGAGTCTTCCGAGCGGAAGCAGTGAATGGCGAGTGCCGGAGGCCCGGCTGTGATGTCATAGTGGCGCATCAGGGTGTATACGTTATACACTTTACCGTTGACCAGTGCATTGGGATGGTCGTTTTCGGTAAATTCTCCTTGCGGGCTGCGGTCGAGAAAATCGTTGCAAGAGGCACACAGCAGGAGTAGCAAGAGAGTTTCTCCCGTTTTTCTCCAAAGGGAAAAGGGGAGCCGGCTGAGGTTGTGTTGCCCGTTGGCTGGTGGGCATAAGTGAGGTTTCTTTTTCATTGTTATTGTTGTTTAGGTCGGGATGTTAAAATGTTAGATTAAGACCAAACGTGTAGACGGCCGGTACCGGATAGCTTCCGTTGTCGGAGCCGAAGGAAATAGCGCTTCCTCCCAGTTCGGGGGTATATCCGGTGTTGTGCTTCCACGTTTTGAGATTCTGTACATTGACATATACCTTCAGGGCTTGCAGACGGATTTTTTCCAGCAGTTTCTTGTCGAACGAGTAGGCCAGCTGCACATTGCGTATACGGAAGAACCGTCCGCTCTCGATGAAGTAATCGGAGTTGAGGCTGTTGATGGAATGCCGGCTGTTCAGCAGAGGCTGACTGTTGGACGTACCTTCACCGTGCCAGCGGTTCCTGCGTTGGTCCAGGTAGTTGAATTGGGCAAAGTTGTAATTGTCCCAAGTACGGAACAGCTGATTGCCTCCTTGCCCCATCAGGTTGATGTCCAGCGACCAGTTGCGGTAGCCGGCACCGAGGGTAAAGCCGTAGGTCACCTTCGGAGTCGGATTCCCGATCTGCGTACGGTCTTCCGGAGTAATCTGTCCGTCTCCGTTGATATCGGCAAATTTTAAATCTCCAGGGGTAACGGTAGCCAAGGTGTTTTTGGGAGAGGCATCAATGTCTGCTTGCGATTGGTACACACCGGCCACTTTGTATCCGTAAAAATAGCCGATGGGATGTCCTGCCAGGGTGTGGCTTTGCTGCTTGTCACCGGCAATGAGTACATAGCCGTCCTGTACCAGACTCTTTACTCTGTTGCGGATGGTGGTGAGATTGGCTCCTATGCTGTAGTTCCATTCCCCTATCTGATGCCGCCACGAGAGCGCTATTTCTACACCGCTGTTCTGGATTTCTCCCAGATTGCCGATGCCGGGGGTGGTACCGGATATGCCGGGTACTTCTGCCAGTAGGTCTTTGGTATTCTTTTTATAATACACTCCTTCCAGGTGCAGCCGGTTGTGCAGCAGGTTGGCTTCCAGTCCGGCTTCCCATGCCTCCACCTTTTCCCAGTGTAGGTTCGGGTTGGGCAGGTAGGAAAGCTGGTAGCCCGGATAGATGATAGACGGTTTGCCGAATACGGCCGAATAGGCATTGGTCAGCAGCGGTTCGGCGGGGTAGGCTTTACTTAGGTTTTGGTTGCCCAAGGTGCCATAGGAGGCCTTCAGTTTCAGCATGTCCAGCCAGGAGATGTCTTTCAGGAAGGATTCTTCACTCATCACCCATCCGGCACCTAAGGAGAAGAAATTCTGCCATTCGTTGCCGGTGTAGGAGAAGGCGGAAGAACCGTCGCGGCGGAAAGAACCGTTGAACAGGTATTTCCCTTTATAGTTATAGATAACCCGGGCCAGCAGGGAGAGGGTGCTCCGTTCCCATTGGCTGCTGCCGTTGGTCGCGGTAGCAGCGTCACCGATGCTGAGGAACCATTTATCCGGGTTGTCGGGAATGAGCAGTCCCACTCCCTGCTTGCGGGCACCGTCGAGCCGACTGAAGGAATTGTAGTAGGTTGTGAAGCCTACAGTGGCTGTCAGTTGGTGTCCCTTGCCGAAGTGGTTGCTGTAGGTCAGCACATAGTCGCTTTGCACTTTCATCTCGTTCTCTTTCAACTGGCTGACGGCCGTTTTTCCTGTACCCAATGTCACGATGTCGCCTTTAACGGTGGGGTCGTACATCCGGATGACCGGAGTGTAGGTGCGCCCGTTGTTGTTGGCATAATCCAGTGAGAATGTAGCCTTGAAGTTGAAATGCTTGAGGAAGTTGATTTCTCCAAAGAGGCTTCCCGATGCGCGGTAGTTCTCGGCCTTTGTTGTGTTGGCGCGTACCGCTACATCTACCATCGGGTTGTCGATTTGCGCTTTCTGAAACTCCGGAAGTACGGCATACAACCGGTGCTCTTCGTTGTAGACCGGTGCGATAGGTGCTGCGCGCAGGGCATTGAGCACTTGCTTGGAGTCTGCCGGTAGCAGGCGGGCACCGTTGAACTGAAATCCTACTTTCAGGTTGTCGTTGAGCTGGAAATCATTGTTGGCATTGAGGGTTACTTTGCTGAATTTCTCATGCTTGATGTTACCTTGTTCGTAGGCATATCCCACGCTCAGATAAAAGCGGTGTTTGGGTGATGCACCTGTGATGCTGATGTTGTTGTTGGTGATAAATGCCGTCTGGAATATCTCGTCTTGCCAGTTGGTATTGGCCTCCCATCCGCTGAAGTCGAACGGAGCATCGCCTTGGTTCTGCAACTGCTCGGCATATAGTTCCTTGAACTGGGGACCATTGACGAGTTTGACCTTGTCGGTCACTTTCTTGAAACCAAATGAGGTATTGACGTGAATCAGTGTCTGTCCTTCTTTGGCTTTCTTGGTGGTAATGATGATGACCCCGTTGGCTCCACGCACACCGAAGATGGCCAGGGAGGACGGGTCTTTTAGAATTTCCATCGATTCGATATCTTCGGGGTTGAGGAAGTTGATGTTGTCGTTGAACAGACCGTCTACGATGTAGAGCGGCTGGTATCCGTTGATGGAGTTGGTGCCCCGGATACGTACTTCGGGGTCGGCTCCGGCCCGTCCGGAGTTGATGATTTGTACACCGGCTACTTTGCCTTGCAGGGAAGAAAGCGGGTTCATGGCAGGTTTGTTGGCTATTTCGTCTCCTTTGATGTTGGTGATGGAGCCGGTGAGGTCTCTCTTCTTGGCACTTCCGTAGCCGATGACCACGGTTTCGCCCAACAGCTGGGAGTTTTCTTTCAGCGTCACATTGATGACTGTCTGCGCTCCTACTTTCACGTGCTGGGAGAGGGTGCCCACATACGAGAACACCAGCACATCCTCTGGGCTGGCAGTGAGGGCATACTGCCCGTTCAGGTCGGTGACTGTTCCGGTGGATGTTCCTTGAATGAGGACAGACGCACCGATTAAGGGCTCATGGACAGCATCTGTTACGGTTCCCGTAATGGTCTTCGGTTGTGCCAAAGCCGCTGCAGAAACTTGCAACAGACACGCCAGTGCTACGACGCTTTTCAGCCGGATGGCTTTTGCGGGTAGATGTTGAAGAAAGCGGTTCTTCATTGCATTCAAATTTTCCATATGTTACAGTTTAGGTTGAAGTCTTTTGCCGCTCACACAGGGTGAGTGTTATCACAGGAACAAATGAAATGCAAAAAAGATTAGGCGGAGGGGAATTTATGTTTGTATAAAGAAACCCATCGGCCGGATGGATGCTGACTGAATGTCATCCGGCCAATGGGTATATGGGGTGATGTTTTGTCTGTATATCGTTGCTTTAGTACAGCTCTTTCATTGTCTGCATGCACTGGATGACCTCTTCTTTGGTGCCGCTGAACGGTCCCGATTTCTCGATTTTCAAGGTCGACATGGCAGCGGCGAAGCGACCGGCTTCGGCAATGCCGGCACCCAATACACGCTGATACAGGTAGCCGATGGTATAGGTGTCACCGCATCCGGTAGCATCAACGATGTGTCTGGGCTGGTAGGCCGGAATCCGGTAGAAGTCGGTACCGTCATAAATGAGTGAACCCATACTTCCCAAGGTCACGAGCACTTCTTTCACTCCCCAGTCATGTAGCTGGCGGGCTGCTTCATGGGCGTCCGAAGAGCCTGTCAGCACTTCCATTTCATGTTCATTGACTTTGAGGAAATGAATGTACTGCAGTGCCTCCCGCTTGTCGGTCCAGTCGATGGGATACACCTGGGTGTCGCGCACTTCCCGCAGATATCCTTGTGAGTCTACGGCGATGCGGCCTTTTGGGGCCAGGTATTTAATGACATCCAATGAAAAATCATCCGCCAGCAAAGAGCCTAAGTGGAAGATTTCGGCGTCGATAGTCTGCAACTGGTTCACAGTGAAAGGGTCTGCTTTGGCCAGCACACGCTGAGTGCGGTCATCGGGGTTGGCACCATAGATGTTTTCGAAATAGACAGAGTGCTGGCTGGGCAATGCGCTGACTTGGATGCCCATGTGGCGCAAATCGTCAACGACCTTCATCTCGGTGGCTCCTACCGCTGTGACCAACGCATAGTCGATATCCTTGAATGGGTGGATGGCATGTGAACAATAGAAAGCCGTTCCACCTGGCATATAGACAGTTTGTTGGGGGGTAACCACCTTATCTAAGGTGATGTGACCAATGCAGCAGAGTTGATGTTTCTTCATGTTTTGTGAATTAAAAAAGCCTTCAAGAATTGTTCTTGAAGGCTTCTAGTTTATTTTTTGTGCGGATGATAGGACTCGAACCTACACGCCTCGCGGCACCAGATCCTAAGTCTGGCGCGGCTACCAATTACGCCACATCCGCATGATGTGCTTTTGTTAAGCGGTGCAAAGATAGGAACAATTTCCGATTCCACAAATTTTTTCTGCAGAAAGTTATTTGCTGAGCAGTTGGAAGGCTTTTTCAATCAGGGGGTCTTTCCGTTGTGATTCTTTGTCTCCCTGGGCCAATCCTTCTTCCAATAGCTGGTCCATGTTCACATAAACATCGGGAGCAATGCCTTCTTCCAACGGCTGGCGGTGTTTGTCGTAATGGGGACTGGCAGAGAAGCGGATGCTCCATCCGTTGGGCAGTTCGGACGTAAAGGGCAGACCCGAGCCTCCGCCGGTGCGGTCGCCCACCTGGATAATCCGGGGTTCTTCGCCCTCTTTGTTGACACTTCGCATCAGATTGACAAAATCGTTGGTGGCGCTGTAGCAGCGTCGGTTGGTAAGCAGTACCACTTTTTTTTGCCAGCGGATGCTGTTGGAGGGTTCCAGGTAAATGGGTTCCAGTTCCGAAAAATCGTTGTGTCCCGGTCCGGTCTTGTGCTGGATGTAGCCGGTCAGTATCTTCTCGTTGGTAAAGCGGGCGGCAATGCGGGAAGAATTGGTGAGGTTTCCTCCACCATTGTCGCGTACGTCAATAATCAGTCCGTTGCAGAGGCGCAGATAGTACAGCACTTCATCCAGGTTGCCGTTGCCTACCCCGTTGCTGAAACTCTCGTAGCGGATATAGCCGATGTTATTGTCGAATATCTTGTATTTGAGTCCTGCTGAGGTGCGGTAGCCGGAACTGGCACTTCCCAGATAATAGTTGTAGAGAATGTCTTCTCTGTAATTCCAAGGGTAGCCCTGATACCAGGCATCATAGAAAGAAACCCGGCTGGCAGAGGACAGGTTGACGTGTCCGTCTTTCAGTTGGTAGAGCATGTCGCTGAGGATATCAAACAGGTCATCGTTGCTGATGCCGGGCTTGACCCATTTGCGGTATTGGTTATAAACGGCATCCCAGTCAACCTGTTTGGTCTCAAGGAAGCAGTATTGTTCGTCGATGATTTTCCACAATTGTTCGAAGTTGCCTACAGGATCGTCGGCAAAGTGCTCTTCTTTGATACAGCCGGTGAATAGGGGCAGCGAACAGAGCAGGCAAAATAGGGATAAGAGGGTTGTTTTCATTGTCAATAAGCACTAAGGGATGCAGGCAAGGCCAGGTTGTTTTTTTTGTTGGGAAGGCGGTAAAGTTCCTTCACTACCCCCACCATGAACACATGTGAATAGGTGTGTGTCTTGAGGTGGTTCACTTTATACTGCTGCAGGTCGGCCAGGTAGCTGAAACGCATGTTCGTTTTTCCTATAGGAAGGTCCACCGTGAGCAACTGACGCAGGGAAGGCTGGTTGTGGAGCGATGTGAACCGCACCACGCCGCTGGCATGTCCCAATGAGAATATCTCGTAGTACGACTGGCCATAGTGAGGTGAGAACAGCATGCCCATGACCGGCAAGTTGACCTGGTATCGCAAGGTCAGAGGATAGTGTTTGACTTTCAAGTGCCAGATGGCCATGCCGGAAGCATCCAGGTTGATGTAAGCTCTGGCAGAAGCCGGATTGTTGGAATTGCGTAGATTGTACACAAATCCTCCGTTCAGGTCGAGCAACCCTCCGGCCAGCAGTTTGAAGTTCTCCGTCAGGCGGAACTGATAATGCAGCCCGTAGTTCCAGTTGACAAGGCCCGAGAACATATTGTTGTTGTCGGCCCGGTTGTGGGTATATCCCAAATCGGCCTGAAAGAAATTCTGCACAGAGACATTTCCGTCGAACAGTCTGGTCATGCGGATGGTTTCCCGTGACAGACGGAAATCAATGCCTTTGTATTCCTGCGGAGAGAGATAAGTGTCGAACACATTGGTAAATCCCACACCATACGAGGTAGCACGCGTCACGTAACGGTGTACATCGTCTAACTCCTCCATCTCTTGTCCGAACGAGGGGAGAGAAGTTATTAACAGGGCTGTTAATAAAATATAGGCTTTGAATAGCTTCATCCTAAAAAATCTTCATTTGTCCGGTAATCTCATCAATAATATCTCCTTCACTCTTGCCTTGGTCCGGATCCAAATTCTCGGGTTCCTCTTTCTCCTCTTCTGCTTTCTCCTGCACTTGAGGGAAGCGGGTCGGTTCCAGTTCGTTGATGGTTTCCACCGTGTAAGTGGTAAGTCGCTTTCCTTTCGCTTTGAATCCTTTCACAGCAATGAACTCTTCTGCGTCCACTTCCATCGGTTCGCGGAACTGGTCGTTGCCGCCAAATACCACTTCCAACCGGGGGTAATACTCATCGGTCAGCAGGATGAGGCGGTTGTGCTTGTTTTCACCCAGATAGTTCTGCTTCCGGTTGCTGTTTTCAAAACAGAATCGTTTCAGGTAAGCATAGTTCTGCTGGTCGGCATCATAGAGTGCTGCCGTCCATACCTTATTCGGGTCAAATTTTTCAACAATACTCACGTTGTCTTCGTAGTGATTACTCACATCGAAGTTGGTGGTGTAGAAATCACCGTTGTTGAGCACCACTAGAATGGTGTCATTGCTTTGGAATTCACCCAAGTATTCACCGCGGTCATCGTAGTTGAGGCGCAGCACATCCCGGTCGAACCACACCTTGCGTCCGCCCAGTGTGGAGCCTCCTCGCTGTTTCAGCACAATCTTGTGCACCGGAAGGCGGGTCAGGATAACGCCGCGGGCTTGCCGCCCTTTGATGCCTACCTGGCTGAAGTCTTCCTCGAAAATGATGCGCCGTACACGCGGGTTGGGCTTCAGGGTCACCTTGATGACTTCGGCTTCTCCGTTCGGGTTGGCGCTGAAATACGTAATGCGGGAGTCGGGTTTGCCTTGCGTGACATCATATTCGCGGTCGCGCACCACGGAAGTAACGGCAAAGCGCTTCACATAGGTGGTGCCGTCCTTTCCGTCCCGGTAGGCCACATTGTAGATGGTACGCTTGTCGTTTTTCTTGAAAATCTGGATGTGAATGACGTTCTTGCCGATAAATTTCTTGTCGGCTACCGGAGTCACCATATAGCGTCCGTCTCGATAAAAGATGATGACATCGTCTATGTCGGAACAGTTGGCTACAAACTCGTCTTTCTTCAACGACGTACCGATAAATCCTTCCTCACGGTTGATGTAAAGCTTTTCGTTGGCTTCCACCACTTTGGTGGCTTCAATCGTATCGAAATTACGCAGTTCGGTGCGTCGGGGGAAATTCTTTCCGTATTTGGTTTTGAGCATCTGATACCAATTGATGGTATATTCCACGATATGCGTCAGGTGATGGTCGATTTCTGCCACATCTTCTTTCATGCGGGCAATCAGTTCGTCAGCCTTGTCGGAGTTGAACTTCAAGATACGGCCCATCTTGATTTCCATCAATCGCAGGATATCCTCCTTCGTTACCTCCCGTATGAATTGCGGATAGAACGGAGTGAGACGCTTGTCGATGTGTGCGCAAGCGGCATCCATATCCTTGGCTTGCTCAAATTCTTTGTCTTTATAAATGCGCTCTTCGATAAATATCTTTTCGAGCGAGGAGAAATGAAGGGCTTCCAGGATTTCTCCCTTTCGGATTTCCAGTTCCTTTTTCAGCAGGTTCAAGGTGTTGTCTGCCGATTTTTTCAGCACTTGGCTCACCGTGAGGAAATGGGGTTTGCGTTCATCAATGACACAGCAGTTGGGGGATATGCTGACTTCACAGTCGGTGAAAGCATAAAGGGCATCGATGGTCTTGTCCGAAGAAGTGCCCGTTGCCAGATGCACCAGAATCTCCACATTGGCAGCTGTGTTGTCGTCCACCTTTCGGATTTTGATTTTCCCTTTGTCAACGGCTTTCAGGATAGAGTCTATGACCGATGAAGTGGTCTTGCCGTACGGAATCTCCGTAATGGCCAGTGTCTTGTTGTCTATTTTGTTGATTTTGGCACGTACCTTCACACTGCCGCCCCGTTCGCCGTCATTGTATTTCGATACATCGATGGAACCTCCTGTCTGGAAGTCGGGATACAGTTCGAAGGGCTTTCCCTGCAGGTAGTGGGCAGCCGCATCACAAAGTTCGTTGAAGTTGTGTGGCAAAATTTTGGACGACAATCCCACGGCAATACCTTCCACTCCTTGCGCCAGCAAGAGCGGAAACTTGACCGGAAGCGTAATCGGTTCCTTATTTCGTCCGTCGTAAGACAGTTTCCATTCCGTAGTCTTCGGATTGAAGACCACGTCCAAAGCGAATTTGGAAAGACGGGCTTCGATGTAACGGGGAGCAGCGGCTCCGTCACCGGTGAGGATGTTACCCCAGTTTCCCTGACAGTCAATCAGCAAATCTTTCTGGCCCAGCTGCACCAGGGCATCACCGATAGAAGCATCACCGTGCGGGTGAAACTGCATGGTGTGTCCCACAATGTTGGCCACCTTGTTGTATCGTCCGTCGTCCAGGCGCTTCATCGAATGGAGAATACGTCGCTGCACCGGTTTCAGTCCGTCGTTGATGTGAGGAACTGCACGCTCCAGAATCACATACGAGGCATAATCCAGAAACCAGTTCTGGTACATGCCCGACAACTGATGCTTAATGCTTTCATTCCGTACGTCGGCCGGTTTGTAATCTGAATGTCCTTCGGGTATTTCGTTTATTTCGTCACTCATAAATCCTATTTCGCTTTGCTTTTACCACCAAATATCTTCCTGATTTCGTTCAGAAAGAGTTGTCCACGCAAAAATACGAAATTAATTCATAAGAGGACGAAAAAGCTTTCACGTTTTTTAGCTGCAGACCATTGTCAGCAGCGGTTTTTACGGATGAAAATGGGGCAGTAAGTGAGGAAAGAAAGGGGGGAAGAGGCCGTGAATAAGATAAATTAATACCCTTGCTGTAATACTTAAGAGATAAATGCCTATCTTTGTGGCACTTTTTATGAATAAGAAAAAATCAAATTAATAGATATAAATAAGAAAATGGCACAAGAAGACGTTTTTAAGAAATTGGTATCACATTGCAAAGAGTATGGTTTCGTATTTCCTTCAAGTGATATCTACGACGGATTAGGCGCTGTGTATGATTACGGTCAGATGGGCGTTGAACTGAAAAATAACATCAAGAAATATTGGTGGGACAGCATGGTGCTGTTGCACGAAAACATTGTCGGTATTGATTCGGCTATTTTTATGCATCCTACCATTTGGAAGGCTTCCGGACACGTGGATGCTTTCAATGACCCTTTGATTGACAACAAGGACTCTAAGAAACGTTATCGTGCCGATGTGTTGATTGAAGACCAGCTGGCAAAGTACGACGAAAAAATCAACAAAGAGGTGGCTAAGGCTGCCAAGAGATTTGGTGAGGCTTTCGACGAGGCTCAGTTCCGCTCTACAAATGCCCGTGTATTGGAGCATCAGGCTAAACGTGATGCTTTGCACGAACGTTTTTCCAAGGCTTTGAATGATAACAACCTCGAAGAACTCCGTCAGATTATTCTGGATGAAGAAATCGTATGTCCGATTTCTGGTACGAAGAACTGGACAGAAGTGCGTCAGTTCAACCTGATGTTCTCTACAGAAATGGGTTCTACATCGGATGGTTCAATGAAGGTATATCTCCGTCCTGAAACGGCTCAGGGTATTTTTGTAAACTACCTGAATGTGCAGAAGACAGGCCGTATGAAGGTTCCTTTCGGTATCGCTCAAATCGGTAAGGCTTTCCGTAACGAGATTGTAGCCCGTCAGTTTATCTTCCGTATGCGTGAGTTCGAACAGATGGAAATGCAGTTCTTCGTGAAACCGGGAACAGAACTCGACTGGTTCAAGAAATGGAAAGAAATCCGCTTGAAATGGCACAAGGCACTGGGCTTCGGTGATGATCACTATCGTTATCACGACCATGACAAACTGGCTCACTATGCAAATGCGGCTACTGATATCGAATTCCTGATGCCGTTTGGTTTCAAGGAAGTGGAAGGTATCCACTCGCGTACCAACTTCGACTTGTCTCAGCACGAGAAATTCTCGGGTAAGAATATCAAGTATTTCGATCCGGAATTGAACGAATCGTACACTCCGTATGTCATCGAGACTTCTATCGGTGTAGACCGTATGTTCCTGAGTATCATGAGTGCTGCTTATAAGGAAGAAAAACTGGAAAATGGCGAAACTCGCGTCGTGTTGAAATTGCCTGCAGCGCTGGCTCCGGTGAAACTGGCTGTGATGCCGTTGGTGAAGAAAGACGGGCTGCCTGAAAAGGCTCGCGAAATCATTGATGGCCTGAAGTTCCACTTCCACTGCCAATATGATGAAAAAGACAGTATCGGTAAGCGCTACCGCCGTCAGGATGCCATCGGTACTCCGTACTGTGTAACGGTGGACCATCAGACGTTGGAGGACAACTGCGTAACATTGCGTAACCGTGACACAATGGAACAAGAACGTGTGGCTATTTCTGAATTGAACAATATCATTGCAGACAGAGTGAGCATCACTTCTTTGTTGAAAACTTTACAATAATTTTGTAGACGAATGACTCATAAAATCTATTTATTCTCCTTGCTCCTGATGACTTTCGTGCTGACAGCTTGCGGTGAGACGGAAGAAGTGAACCGTTATGACAACTGGCAAGCCCGTAGCCAGGCATTTATGGATTCGCTGAATGTGGTTTATGAAAGTGCAGCCAACAAGGCTTTGCCGGATAATGATCCGAAGAAACTTCATTCTCTGGTGGACCAGACGAATGGGCTGAATGTTTATTACAAGAAAATCAGCAAGACGGGGGAAAGTCATGAGCGGCCTGTTTTCACTTCTAAAGTGAGCTGCTTCTACCGCATGTCGTATTTTAACGGGGATGTGGTGCAGCAGAATTTCACGGGTAAGGAACCTTCGGGATTTGACCAGCCGGCTGAGTTTGAACTCAACAGTCTGATTAGCGGTTGGGCTTATGCAATGCCTTATATGGAAGAAGGTGAATTCTGGACGTTGTATCTTCCTTATCAGAGCGGATATGGTTCGGGTACGGGCGGTGATGGATCGCTGTTGCCTTATTCCGCGTTGATTTATGAGGTAAAACTGGAAAAGATCGTGGAACGTTAAGTTCTTCTTTCCGGATAATCATAAAATAAAAGGGTGACTTCCTTAAGCTGCTAGTAGACGCAGCGTGGTGGAAAGTCACCCTTTTTTTGTTTGTCCGTTCGGGACGTTTGTCTTTTTTATAAGCTGTGATTAGAGATATTTCTTCAGCTTTTCTACCCAAATGCTGTATCCTTTCTCATTCAGATGCAATCCGTCGGTAGTTACTTCCGGACGGAGAAGATTTTTCCCTTTTTCGGTGAACAGCGGATAGAGATCGATGAACTTTATTTTCTTTTCTTTGGCCAGCGCCTTCAGTTCCTGGTTGATATATGGAATGAGGCATCCTTTGCCGGTGAGCCGTTTGTAGCGCTTGAAACTTTCGTTGATGGGCAGCAGGCTCTGCAGATAAATTTGGGTCTGCGGTGATTCCTGTTGAATCCGTCCGACGATGCTCCGGATAGCATATACGATGCTGTCGGGAGTCAGGTCGCGTGAAAGATCGTTGATGCCAATCAGCAGGAACAGTTTGGCTGGGTGGCCGGGCAGGATCTGGTGCAGCCGGTCATTGATCCCTTCGGTATCGTCTCCAATGATGCCCCGGTTGCGTACATGAGGGTTGTTCAGCCGTTCGTTCCATGCTTTTCCACCTTCCGTCAGGCTATTGCCCAGCATAATGATGTCGCTTGACTGAATGGAGGGTTCATCCATAAATTGCAGGAAGCGTTTGTAATAATGCTCGGTATAGATACGCTTGGGGGGATAGAGGGATGCAGCAACCGCGTTGGCTACCTGTGAGCGGAGTCGAACGACACTGCTCTTGTCGTGCGGGTGTACGGCATTGGTCAGCAGAATGATGGATAGGTCGTTGTCCGGATCGATAACAATCGATGTGCCAGTATAGCCGGTATGTCCGTACGTGTTGGGACCCAGCAAATCTCCTTTGTTGGAAGCATACGGGGTACGGCAGTCCCATCCCAGTGTGCGTCCCCATTTTTCGGTTTCAAAGGGCACACTACGCATGGCTTTTACGGTAAGCGGACTGAGTATCCGTTGTCCGTTCCATTCGCCTTCGTTCTGGAGGGCTGCACACAAGATGGCGATATCTTCGGCTGTGGAGAACAAGCCGGCATTGCCGCTCACTCCTTTCTGAAGGATACGGGCCAGCGGGTCGTGCACTTCACCGCACAAAATGTGGCCGTCGGCCTGCTTCTCAGTGGGTGCAATAAGTTCCAGATTGCTGGTGGGACAGTAGCCCGTGTGCTTCATTCCTAATTTGCTGAACAGATGCTGTTGTGCAAAATCGCTCAGTGATTGCTGGCTCACCTTTTCGATGATGTGTTGGAGCATCACGAAGTTGAGGCAACTGTAGCGGAAATTCTCATTAGGCTCGAATGTACGGGGACAGTTGCAGATGTAGTCCAGCAGTTTCTGTTGATTGGAAACTCCTTCCTGTTGTTCCACTTGAGCCACAGGGGCGTAGGCTGGCAGTCCGGACGTATGTGTCAGCAGATGCAGGATGCGGATGCTTTTTTTCAGCGTTCCGTCTTCATGGACCCAGGGTTTAAAGTCTGGAAAGTACAGCTGGACGGGATCTTGCAGCCGGATGCGGCCTTGTTCAACCAGCTTCATGGCACAGAGGGCTGTGCTCATGGATTTGCTGCAGGAGGCCATATCAAAGATGGTGTTGGTAGTCATAGCCTCTTTGTGGGGCAGGATACGGCGATGTCCGTAAGCCTTCAGGTAAGCGATTTTATCTTGGTGGACTACAGCCAGAACAGCTCCCGGTAGGATGCTGTCGGCTATGGCCTCTTCAATCACCCGGTCGGCATTCATCAGTGCTTCCGTACTCATACCTACCTGCTCAGGCACTACTCTTTGCAGAGATTGTGCCTGAACAAGTTGGGCCCCTATCAATAAAAAAAATAAAAGAAATGGTTTCATTAGAATTTAGCTGTTATCGATAGAAGTTGGTTTGAATTTACAACGGCTGCTCACCGTTTCTATATGCATCGGCTGCTTTTTTCACAGAACCGTGCAGCAGCAACAGGGTTTGTGCCTTGCCGTAGTCCAACCCCAGTTCCTCTACGAGCATACGTGTGCCGCGGTCTACCAGTTTCTTGTTGCTCAACTGCATGTTTACCATCCGGTTGCCTTTTACACGGCCCAGCTGAATCATCACAGAAGTGGTAATCATGTTCAAAATCATTTTTTGTCCCGTACCCGATTTCATGCGTGAACTGCCGGTTACGTATTCCGGTCCCACAATCATCTCGATGGCTACATCCGATTCGGCTGCCATGGGCGAGTCGGGGTTACTTGTGATACATCCGGTCAGAATGCCGTGTTCGCGTGCTTCATGCAGCGCTCCGATGACGTAGGGAGTGGTGCCCGATGCAGCAATGCCAATGACGGTATCCTTGGTAGAAATGTTGTGTTCCACCAGTTCTTCCCAGCCGCGCTGGATGTTGTCTTCTGCATTTTCCACGGGGTTGCGCAATGCCACGTCGCCGCCGGCAATCAGACCGATTACCAAAGTAGGAGGCATGCCGAATGTAGGAGGAATTTCCGAAGCATCCAGCACTCCCAGTCGTCCGCTGGTGCCTGCTCCCATATAGAAGATACGTCCGCCTTGTTTCATGCGGGGTACGATTTGCGTAACGAGTTTCTCGATTTGAGGAATTGCTTTTTGTACTGCCAGAGCTACTTTCTGATCTTCTGTATTGATATCTTCCAAGATTTCTCTGACCGATTTGTTTTCCAAATCATTATAGAGCGACGGTTGCTCTGATATTTTTACGAATGCCATATCTGAATGTTTTTATTGGTTATTACTATGATAAAGGATCAGTCCTTCCATCGGACTTTTAAGAATGGTACCGATCTGTATACCGGTTTCGCGTGCTGCTTCCATGAGCACTTCTTTATAATAGAAGGCTACCGAACCGATGAAATGCACTTGCTGGTGCTGGTAGTCGTATTGTTTCACATTCCGTTCCAGGAACGACTTGAAACTGTTCAGTACCAGTTGACGGATACAGGGCTCTTGCAAGTTCTGTGCCAGGAAAGGAGACAGACTGGCCAGGAACCGGTTGGGGAACGGCTTGCGGTAAACGCGGTCGATGATTTCTGCCGGTGTGAGATTGAACTGGGCGAGAAACTTCTCTTTCAGTTCGGCCGACAGCTGATTCTTCAGAATGTCACTTACCAGCAACTTGCCAAGTGAGCCCCCGCTACCTTCATCGCCCAGGATAAAACCCAAGGGAGACACATTGGCCACAATCTGTGCTCCGTCATACGAGCAGGAGTTGGAACCTGTACCCAAGATGCAGGCAATGCCGGGCTGATGTCCGCACAGTCCGCGAGCGGCTCCCAGCATATCGGTACTTACTTCAATGACACCCTTTACTGTCAAATTGGAAGCAATGGCTCGCCGTACAGATTCAATCTTGTCGGCAAATGCACAACCTGCTCCATAAAAATAAACTGCCTCAATGGATGTGTCTTTCAATTGCGGAACAAGTGTAGTTGCTATTTCGGAAGCAATTTCTTCTTCTGTCTGGAAGAAAGGATTAATACCTTTGGTAAATATCTGTTGGATGAGAACTCCTTGATCTACAAGACCCCAATCAGTCTTAGTAGATCCACTGTCTGCTATTAGTATCATATCTTTTAGATTTAAAAAGTTGTTTTTATTCGTTATTCAGATTTATAGTTTGATGTATATTTTCCGTTTATACAGCTGATAGCCGATGCTCCAGTTGATGGCAATGAATACGAGGGCATAAGCCAGTGAGCCGCCGGTGTTGCCGAAGACGGGCTGCAACAGAAAGTTGTACAGCACTCTGTGGATGCTGACCCACTCTTCTCCCCATGGGATTTTAACGGTATTGAACAGGATGCCCAATACACCTCCCAGTACATACATGAAGAGAGGATTGACACCGAAGGACTCGAAGAATACACTCCATTTTTTATAACCTTTTACATCGATTATCCAAATCAGTAAGGCCAGCAGGCTGGAAGCCAGTCCGCAAGTGGTGAGCACAAAAGTGGGCGACCAGATCTTCTTGTTGATGGGGCAGCCATAGCTCAGCAGGAAGCCCGAGAAGGTCAGGATCACTCCGGTCAGGAACAAGGTAATCAGCTGTGAATTGAGAAACTCTTCACGACTACCGGTGTGTTTTTTGCCCAGCATCAGCTCGCCTACCCAAAAGCCCAAGAGCACATGGGCTATCGACGGAATGGTGCTCAGAAGTCCTTCCGGATCAATGCCGTTGTCTTTGTACATGTGGGCTGGAGTGAGCACAGCACGGTCTACTACCGACAGGATATTGGTTTCGTTGTAAGCAAAGCCGTTACCGACCATCAGCAGGATGAAATAACCTACCAGCAAGGTGGCAATGAGGTAGGGGATGTAACGGTGTTTCAAAGTCAGTGCGATTAAAGACGTGGCGCAGTAGCACAGGGCCAACCGTTGCATGACGCCTAATATACGGATGCGGTCGAACGTCCATGCTGCCGCCCAGAGATTCTCGCCGAAACTTAAATCGGCAGGAGCCGATCCCCAATAATAGCAGAAGCGGGAGAACCAGCCGATGCCCAATCCGATGAGAAAGATGAAGATGGTGCGTTTTATGATTTTGGCTGCCGCAGAGGCACTGAACTCAAAGTTGTATTTCTTTAGTGAGATGTAAGTGGATATTCCCATGATGAACATGAAAAAGGGAAACACCAGATCGGTAGGAGTGAGTCCGTTCCATTCGGCATGGCGCAAGGGGGCATACATATACGACCAGCTGCCCGGGTTGTTGACTGTAATCATGCCGGCAATGGTGATCCCTCTCAGAATATCGAGGGCAAGTATTCGTTTATTTTCTTTTGTTGGATTCATCTCTGTATTAGGGTTATGATTATTTTTTCAATTATTTTTTAGCAGTTGTACACTGGTCCACCAGGTAGACGATGGATACATAGGGGATACCGGCGTTGGTTGTCAGTCCGATTTCACAGGTGCGGCTGTTGCTGTATCCCATGCTGATATGCTGTTCTTCTAGCTGTGGCTTGAGTTTGCGCAAGGCATAGGCATTCAGTTCGGGGTAAGTGAATCCCCGGTCGCCGGCAAATCCGCAACAGCCCACTTCTTCGGGCACAAACACCTGCTTCGAACATAAACGGGCCAGTTCCACCAACGTGCTGGCCAGTCCCATCTTACGCATGGAGCACGTGATGTGCACAGCTACCGGACGGTCGGTTGGGGTAAACTCCAGTTTGTCCTTCAAGAAAGTATAGATGAATTCTGCCGGTTCGTACAACTTCATCCGCTGTATTTTTTCCCGCATGCGGTGCAGGCAAGGACTTTGGTCACACAATACCGGATAGCGTCCTTCCTCACTGGCCTTCCACAGGGCTTCCTCCAGTTCGGCAGTCTTGCGGTCGGCAATTTCAGGCATGCCTTTGCTCTCCCAAATGGTGCCGCAGCAGAGTTTCTCCATGTTGGCAGGGAAAATCACTTCGTAACCGCCTTTCTGGAGCAGAGCTATCATCTTGTTGACCAGCGCCTGTTCTACCGGCGACTTTTTGGGAAGTCCCATGGCCTGGTTTATGCAACTGGGGAAATAGACAACTCGGAGAGCTGTCGGTTGCGCTGTCGGCTTGTCTTTCTCTTTGAGGTGGAACGGTTTCGGCAGGGCCGGGGTCCATAGTGGCAAGCCGAGTGTCTGATGCAGGCTGCGGGTAAATCCACTCATCATCTTGGTGCCCAACAGCGTGTGACCGATGTTGGCGGAGCCGAGTACCCAACGCATTCCTTGCTTGATGCCGGCAAAATGATGAGCTACATAGTTGCCCATCCGGTAAGTGCTGCTTTGCGGAGGACATGCCAGCTGGCGTACGGTATGTGTCACATCCCCCGTATTGATGCCCATCGGACACGACAGGGAGCACAAACCGTCTCCTGCACAAGTCTGGTTGCCGTAATAGAGGTATTGTTTCTGTAGCCGTTTCAGCCGCAGGTTGTCTTCTCCGCTTTGTTGCAGACGGGCTATCTCACGTTGCAGCACGATGCGCTGTCTGGACGATAAGGTAAAGCCGCAGGAGAGACAGTTCACTTCACAAAATCCGCATTCAATGCAGCGGTTGGCTCTGGAAGCCGGGTCTTCCTTGGAGAACGGAAGGAGCGGAAGCGGCTTGAAATGGCTGATGTGACAGCGAGGGTCGTCATTGAAGATGACACCGGGATTGAGCAATCCTTTGGGGTCGAACAGGCTTTTCACTGCTTGCATCACAGCAAAGGCTTCTTCTCCCCATTCGTAGCGTACAAACGGTGCCATGTTGCGTCCTGTGCCGTGTTCGGCTTTCAGTGATCCGTCGTAGCGGTCAACCACCAGCTCTTTTACGTCGTTCATCAGTTCTTCGTAGCGCTTCACCTCCGAATCTTGGTCGAACGACTGGTTAATAATGAAATGGTAGTTTCCTTCCAAGGCATGGCCGTAAATGCAGGCATCGTCGTAGCCGTGGCGTTCGAGCAGCGCCTGCAGTTCGATGGTAGCTTGTGGCAGGTCTTCGATGTGAAAAGCCACATCTTCTATCAGGCAGGTAGTACCCGGCTTGCGCGTACCGCCTACCGACGGGAAGATGCCCGAACGGATGGCCCAGTAGTGTGCATATTCTTCCGGCTTGTCGGTGAAATAGACCGGTGTATAGGTGGAGAATGATGCCAAGGCTGTTTCTATGGTTTGAATGTTCTGTTTCAGCTCTTCCGCTGTTTGTGCCTTGGTTTCAGTCAGCACGGCGGTCAGTCCCTTGAGATCTTTTTCCGAGTTGACAGTCGTCGCTGATTCAATTTCTTTTCTATAGCGCAGGTACACGGGATCGTCTACCGACATCAGACTCTTGTAGTCTAGCAATTCGGCACTTTTCACCAGCCACTCGCCCTGTGCGTTGGTCAGTTTCTTCATGGCTACAACGGCTCGGCAGGCCTCTTTCAGCGTAGAGAAATACAGCATGGCGCTGGCCTTGCAAGGTTCGTTATAGGCTGTCTGCATGGTGACTTGAGCCAGAAAAGCCAAGGTCCCTTCAGAACCGACCATCAGGTGGGCGATGATATCAAAAGGATTATCAAACCGCACAAAGGGCAAAAGGTTGAGGCCGGTCACATTCTTGATAGAATACTTGTACCGGATGCGGTCGGCCAATGCCGTGTTGGCGCGTACCTCGTCACGCAGTTCGCAGATTCGTTGGAGAAAAGCTCCGTGGCTTTCTTCAAAAGCTTTACGGCTGGCGGCCGAGCCGGTATCGAGCAAGGTACCGTCTGCCAGGATGATGCGGACTGATTTCAGCATCTTGTCGCTGTTGGCATGTGTGCCACAGTTCATTCCCGATGCATTGTTCATGACAATGCCACCCACCATCGCACTTTTGATGCTGGCAGGATCGGGAGCAAACTTACGGCCATAAGGAGCCAGCAGGTCATTGACCCGCTGGCCTATGATGCCGGGTTGTAAGGTTATCAGGGAATGGTCGGGGGATATACAGTAACTCTCCCAATTCTTTCCGGCAACAATCAGTATCGAATCGCTGATGGCTTGTCCCGACAAGCTGGTCCCTGCCGCTCGGAAAGTGACGGGCAGTTGGTAGCGGTCTGCTAGTTTCAAAAGACGGGTTACTTCCTCTTCGCTATCCGAACGGATAATGAGTTGAGGGATCAGACGGTAAAATCCGGCATCTGTCCCCCAAGCCAGCCGGCGGAGTTCGTCTGTGTAAATTCGTTCCTCGGGAAGGAATTTACGAGCCTCTTGTAAAAATAGAGTATAATCTTTGGTTGCCATAATGAATGTGGTTTACGTTCTGTTTACCTATTCTTTATTTGTACAGATAATATTTTTTAGACAGTTTACGGAATGCCTCTACGTCTTTGTACCAATAGTCGCGGATGTCTTCCCATCGGTTCCGTTTGGCAAATCCTTCCCGTATCTTTTTGGATCCGGAAACTTTATCGAACATGTTAAACCGTTTGGGATTGGCATGGTCGAATACTGCCCGGTCGGGATAAAGTGCAGCTACTTCCTGCATCACCAGAAACTGGATTTCACTCAGCGGAGCCTTGTGGAAGTCCATGACGTGCACTTGTACGCCTTGCAGCAATTCTCCTTTGCCCACCGAATAGAACGGTTTCAGGTAGATAGGGCGGAATTTGATGCCCGGTACGTGCAGCTTATTCAGGTTGGCAGCCAGCTTCTCAGCCTCTACCCAAGGAGCAGCAAACATTTGGAAGGGTATGGTGTAGCCCACACCGATGGACATATATCCCAGTTCACCTAGAATACCGCTGATGGGGTAGAAGAAAGCAGAGTAAGGATGAGGAATGTGCGGAGAGGCCGGAATCCATTGCAAACCGGTCTGTGTGTAATCCATTTTCCGTTTCCATCCTTTCATACGGACCACTTGCAGCTTGCATTGTTTGCCGCCTTTCAGCATTCTTTCTCCGTTGAGCATCAAAGCGAGTTCTCCGCAGGTCAGTCCGTATACATACGGTATCTTGAACTGGCTGACGAAAGAAATGCAGTCGTCTTCAGTGAGATTCCCTTCAATCTTCAGTCCGCCTACAGGATTCGGACGGTCCAGGATAATCAGTTCTTTGTCGTTCTCCGCAGCCGCTTCCATCGCCAGTCCCATGGTGCTGATGTAAGTAAACGAACGGCAACCGATATCTTGTATGTCATACACCAGTACGTCAATGTCCTTCAGCATTTCCGGAGTGGCTTTCCGTGTCTTGCCGTAGAGTGAATATACCGGCAGTCCGGTAGAAGCATCTTTGATGTCTGTCACATGATCACCGGCATGCACATCACCGCGCACCCCATGTTCCGGACCGTAAAGAGCCACCAGATTGACATTGGGAGCCTCGTGCAAGATATCGATGGTGGAGCGGAGCTGATTGTCCACTCCCGTCGGGTTGGTAATCAGTCCGACCCGTTTCCCTTCCAGGCATTTGAAGTTTTGTGATTTCAGCACTTCAATGCCGGTTTTGATGCGTATCGATTGGGCTGTCATTCCTCCACCTATCAGAAGAGCGGCAGCCAAAAGGATGATTTTCTTGATTATTTTTCTCATTTCTGTGTTTTTTACGTATTAAGCTTTTTCTTTCTTGCCGTATTCGGCATCAATCTTTCTGTCGGCAAAAAGGGTGACAATGACAGTCGCTGCGCAGCAAGCCATCACCATCCAGAAGAAGCCGACGTAGCCCATGTATTCTTGAAGGTATCCGGCAAACATACCTGGTATCATCATGCTCAGTGCCATGAAGGCTGTGCAGATGGCGTAGTGTGATGTTTTAAACTCTCCTTCCGAGAAGTAAATCATATAAAGCATGTATGCCGTAAATCCGAATCCGTAGCCAAACTGCTCAATGGCGATGGCTGTTGATATCACCCAGATGTTGGTGGGCTGTGCCACGGCCAGGTAGACGAATGTCAAACAGGGCAATGTCATGCAGGCAGCCATCCACCACAGCGACTTCTTCAGTCCTTTGGCTGCAGCAAACCAGCCGCCCAAGATACCTCCGACAGTGAGGAAAATCACTCCGATGGTGCCATATACAATCCCTACTTCAGCTGTAGAAAGAGCCAAGCCGCCTACCTCTTTGGAAGCTACGAGGAAAGGCATGCACATCTTTAATAAGAAAGCCTCCGGCAACCGGTAGAGCAGCATGAAGGCAATAGCCAGCCACACACCTGGTTTGGTGAAATAAGTGGCAAAGGTGCGGGCAAACTCTTTCACGATGGCTGCCGCGTTGGCTGTGCCGGGTGTAAGGGTGGATTTGTCGGTCTGAGGACGGGGAATAGCAAACAGGTGATAGCAGCTGATGATGCTGAACAAAATCGCTGATACGGCCAGTGTGATGTTCCATGACAGCGGAATATTTTCGTATGTCAGTTCAATCCATCCGGCAATGGCCACCAGCACGCCCTGCCCGAAAATGGAAGCCAGTCGGTAGAATGTGCTTCGGATACCCACAAAGGCCGATTGGTCGCCCGGTGTGAGGGCCAGCATATAAAAACCGTCGGCGGCAATGTCGTGTGTAGCCGATGCAAAGGCGGTGATGATAAACAGCAGCAGGGTGAAACTGAACATGCTGATTGGGGTTTGCCCGCTGGCAATGATCTCCGCATCAGGATGTGGAATGGTGCAGGCCAGCAGGATAAAAGCAGCCGACATAATCAGCTGCATGGTGATTGTCCACCATCTTTTCGTCTTGATGATGTCCACAAATGGGCTCCAGAATGGCTTGATGGACCAGGGCAAATAAAGCAGACTGGTAAATAATGCCATTTCTCCATTGGGTACTCCCATTTTGGCAAACATCAATACAGAGATGTTATTGACGATGAAATAGGGAATGCCTTGTGCAAAGTAAAGAGTCGGTACCCATGCCCATGGAGTCGTACGGTTCATAGAATCTTATTTTTTTAGTGTTAATACAGTTTTTCAATTGTAGCACCGATATAATAGTGCAATAAAATCTCTTGATAGGAATAGCCCTGTTCACCCATCACGGCAGCACCGATCTGACAGAGTCCTACACCATGTCCCCAGCCTGCTCCGGTAAGGGTGAAGCGGCCCGGTATTCCTTCGGAAGACACTTCTTCTTTGTCGATGACAAAGGCCGAACTGTACAGATGAGACGGTGATAAGATACGTCTGATTTCCAGTTCTTTTCCGATGGTCAGTGTACGCTTGGTTCCCACAATCTTCAGTTTCCACAACCGGGCAGACGTACCTCTGGCCACCGGAATCATATCCAGAATCTGTCCGAAGTCTATTCCCGAACGGCGGTGGATCAATTCCGACAGTTCCTCTTGTGCGTAGCTCACTTTCCAGCGGTAGAAGTCGGTTGTCTCCTGATCGTAGTTGTTGAGTACCTGAGACAGAATCTGTTTGTCGGTGGTATTGCAAAATGCGTCGGGGGTCGTACGTATCCATTGCTCAGCCTGATCCTCCTGTGTGAGGTCGGGCAGGGTCATGTCTGCTTTCCAGTCTCTTTGCTTCAGCAGATACGGGTGTTTCACATCTTCCCAGCAATACTGGAACTCTTCGAAAGCTCCTCCGCAACATTTGGAGAAACGGGCGTCGCAGATCGTATTGCCTGACATCAATGTTTCTCCGCGAGTGGCTTCGATGGCTTCGCGCACTTGCGGTGTAGAGGCACGGGTGATGCCTTGGTAGCGTTGGCAATGGTCGTCGGCACAGACATCAAACAGGGTATGGTCTTCGCGGTCGTACCAGCGGATTTGCTCCTCGTCTGTAGCCGTGTAGGCTGTTTCGCCGGCCGGAAGAGTTTGCTTGTTGGTGTTTCTCAACTGCGCCAGCAGCCAGCTGCGCGAAATCACTGCATGAGCCTTTAACAGCTCGGCTGAGGCAGTGGCACTCATTTCCGAGGAAATGACACTGGTGAGATAATCCTCCACGTGAATGACATTGACAGCCGTCAGCTTTCCGTTGTCCACAATGAGTTTCAAGGCTCCTTGGAAACGCTGGTTTTCTTTACGCTCCCAATGAAAATTGATGCCGATGACCACATCCGTCAATTCAAAAGAATCGGTGTCGGGCGACAGCGGAGCAAACAGCAGTTCGTCGTAGCGTTTTCCGTTCCATTCTATTTGTCCGTCGGCAAAGGCCGCCTTTTGCTTGCCGCTTACCGGTTGGCCTTCTTGTTGATATGGAGTGCTGAACGCAAATTCGATGGAAGGGGCAGACAAGATGCCGACCTGCACTTTCGGTTCGTTGGCTTGCCGAATGCGTTGGGCTACTTTATCCATTTCTGTGGACGGCAGACAAACTTCTTCCAATATCTGCTGGATGTGGGCAGCTGTGATCTTGTGAAAATCGGCTTCCACGGGCGTGATGAATACACCGCCCATATCCACAGAAGCCGGACTGCTGAGCAATTTTGCTTCCCCCTCGGCAAAATAGCACGAAGGGCGATGCTTGTCGCGTGGGAAGATAAAGATGACCCATTTGTCGGTATCGTATAAAGCCAGCAAGTTCATCATAGGCTCTGTTTCTCCTTCTTTCACAGGCAGCGACTGGTAGACGGTGCTGAACAGTGTTTCCGCATCTGCCGCTTTGCCAGACTCCAGAACAAACGTGCTGCGCACGGGGTCGTCCAACTGCCACAGTGTGGCTGCTCCCTGCCGGGTAACCATGTGCTTCCCTTGTTCTTTCCATTCGGTCTCGATGGGCATGAAGCCGCGGGAGCCGGCCTGGAAATGCTGATGGTCTGGAGCAGAAGCTCCGCAGCGGGGGCCATTATAGAATATCGTATAGTCGCTCAATGCTTCAGCAAGTTGCAACATCTCTCCAAAGCGTCCCTCAATCCGCTGGTCTACATGTTCCTTGTCGGGAATCGTGAGGTGGCGCGGAAAGATGGGGAAAGGATTGATGAGCAGCGAATAGTGGGTACCGAAAGGCACCTCTTGCTGTACGGCCGGCCGGTTGGCAGCACACAAAAAGCATTTCCGCTGACTGATGGTTTTGGCATCCACCTTGGCTCCGGACGAAACCATACGAGCCGGGTTGAACTGGATCCGGTAGGTGTATGGTCCCACTTTGCATTCCTTTACTAGAACGCTGGCCAGCGCCTCGTAGTTGCCCCGTGCCTGTTCCCAGTTTTGCAGCTGACTTTCCAGCAACTGGGCCACTGCTTTATTTTTCGATTCTGTCATACTCATTCTCCTTTCTTGTTCAACGCGATACGTGCCTGCAGTTCCCATGTACGGATGCGGTCTTTATACAAGTTGTGTGCATTCATCTTGTTGATGTCCAATGAAGCATCGGAGTTATCATCCCAGCGGCGGCAGTTATACACAACGTCATACACACGGCCAATCTGATAGTGGCGGGAGAAATTCAGTCCCAATGCATAGTCCTCGCCATAGCTGGTGTTGGGCACTTTGATTTCGCGGAGCATCGGGGTGTAGAATGCACGGGGAGCACCCAGACCGTTGATGCGCAGGGCATTGTTCCGTCCGTTCTCGGGTGTCCATTCCCGGTGATCGATGATGCCCGGAGCAATCATGTTCATGTTGAAGTCGGTCATCATATAGGTGCCCACCACCATTGCACAGTTTTGTTCGTAGAAAGCACGCACCATGGTAGTCAGTGTGTTTTCGTCTTTATATACATCGTCGCTGTCCAGCTGAACGGCAAATTTACCGCACTTCGGGTGATGCACGCCGACATTCCAGCAACCGCCAATGCCCAAGTCATTCCGTTCGGGGATGAGGTGGATGAGTCGCTCGTCGTCTTTAAATTCGTCGATTGCTTCGGTAGTTCCGTCTGTAGAGTGGTTGTCGATGACAATCAGGTTGAACGGGAAATCCGTTTTCTGCGTCAGCACCGAACGGATGGCATCGCGGATGGTGCGGATACGGTTGCGTACGGGGATAATGACTGAAGATTCCACCTCAAATCCGGTGGCATCAAAAGTAATTTTTTGGAAGTCGGGAGCCAGGTAGCCGCCAATTTCTTTCAGGTGTTCCGTACAAGCCTGTTCCATCTCAATCTGACGGTTGCGGTTGCGCGGATCTACATAGTCGAAAATTTTCTCACCGCTGCGGCGGGTATCCAGTTCGACTTCTGTATATAGATATTCATTGATATGCACCAAGTCGCTCTTTTGGCTCAGTTTCAGACGCAAGTCATACCATCCGGCAAATGTGTAGTTCTGTTTCATGCGGCTGGCAGCTTCTTTCAGCTTACCGGTGTGAAACAGCAAGAGGGATCCGAAGTCGAAGTCATCTCTCAAGGAGCCGAATTGATAATCAATCACCGGAGCCTGTTTCTGAACATCTCCCGTGCGCTGATAGTGGTCGGCATATACCATACCTGCATCCGAGTCGGTGGCCAGCTGTGTCATGCGGTTCAGGGCGAACATACCCAGTGAAAGGGCTGTCTCTTTGGTGCAAAGCAGGGTGAAGTCCCCCGTTGCTTTTGCTGCCATAGCCTTCATGGTCTGGCTGCTGAAAGGATTGTCAATAGTCATCAGTTCGCATCCCGGAATGTTTTCTGCTCCTTCTTCGGCAGTCATCAGATATATTTCTTTCACCAAGCCTGTAGCTTGCAACTCATTTACACTGTTCTCTACTTGTTCTTTTCCTGCATAAGGAAGAAAGCAACTGATTGTTTTCATACGATATGGATTTATTTTATTAACGATTTATTTTCTAACTTTTAAGATACCTACCTCTCCGCTGGTAGCGGTAAACAGCACCTTGTTCTTGCCCAGCGGACAAACGGTATTGATGAGTGAATTACCCACTTTGTGTTTCCAGAGAAGGGCTCCGCTTCGTGCGTCCAGTGCAAACAGCAGTCCCTCTTTGGTGCTGCCATATACCGTTTGTTCTTTTTCCATCAGCATGGAAGGAGCATGTTCATACCCAAAGCCGACAGATGTGGCCCATACCTGTTTGGGCTTATCCTCTACAGCCGAATAGCAGACAATGCTGTCATTCATTGTTTTGGCATAGATACGCTCTCTGTCTTCCGAAATACCGATGCTTTCACGCACCTGCGACTGGTATGTGCGCCATACAGTTTCACCCGTTTCCCGGTTGATTGCCGTCAAGGCCCGTTTGGGGTCGGCAATGAATATCTTCCGGTGAGCCGCTACCGGCCATACTGCTGCCGGTGAGAAATGCATGCGGGTCAGTCCGCCCGTCCATTTCCATACCTCTTTCCCGGTATGCTTGTTGAGGGCATATAAGGTGTTGTCCCAGGCGCCAAACACCACGTTGTCTCCGTCAATCAGCGGTTGGCATTCTACGTATCCTTTCACTCCGGTATAGCTCCAGACCACTTCACCGGTCTGTATCTGGATGGCACGGAAAGTACCGTCGCTTGCTCCTACATACGCTTTGTCTCCATCTATGGTTATTGCACCCAATACGGGTCCGGCAGCTGTTACCTTCCAACGTAACTCTCCCGTTGCAGCGTTCAGTCCATAGATGTGGCCGTCTGCCGATCCGACTACGACCGTTTCGTCTTTCACTGCCGGTCCGCCCACAATGCGTTTCCCAGTATGAAATGTCCAGCCTTTTTTCCCGTCCTTCATCCGGTAGGCAGTGAGCTGCCCCAAGTCATCTCCCACGAAAACCTGTCCGTGTCCTACCGCCGGAGAGCAGTAAATACCTACGCCGGTTTGTATCAGCCATTCTCTTTTCACCTTGTCATACGTTTGGTTGACCGAGAAATCCGGATATTTTTCCGCCTTTCCCTGCGGATCATAATAATCTTTTTCCAGCGAGAATCCCGCCCAGCGTACCGGCTGTTCCCCGATGCGTTGAGTATACACCCGAATGGAGTCTTCTGTAACTTCGTAAATGCCATACCCCGGCTTGCCCTCTCTGTCGCGCAGGTTGCTGCGCACCAGAACACCCGGTATGCCATCGTAGCGCAGCTCCCGGTCGCGGTGGTAGTGGCCGCCGATGAAGAGACGGACGTTGTAGGGACGTACGGCATCCGTTACCTGATACCAGTTGTCCACATCGCCTTCCATCATCGGATAATGTGTAGCAAGAATCACCTTTTGTTCCTTCCCTGCTTTTTTCATTTCTTCTTCCATCCAGCGGATGTCTTGCGGCACCACGTGTCCGTAGGCCATCCGCATCAGCGGACCCGAATTGAAGCCTAAAAACAGAAAACCTTTGTGCTCCAGCTTAAAACGTTCGGCGCCGAAAATCTCAGCAAAAGCCGTGCAGCCCGACTCGCTCCATTTGGTTTCGTGGTTGCCCAGCACCGTGTAGTGGGGCATTTTCAGCAAATCCAGACAAGACTTCACCTTCTCCAGACTGGCCCGGTCGCCTTCTTCTGTCAAATCACCGGTGACGATGACAAAATCGAGTCCATCGGTGGCATTGAGCTGAGCTACCGAGCGGAGTAAATCCTCGGTGGGCTGTGCATTGTTGGGACTGATGTGCAAATCGGTGAGATGTGCAAACCGGAAACATGACTGCTGGGCTTGAGCACCGAGCACCAGCCAGCAGCATAGACAGAGTAGAAAATAAGCCTTTTGTTTCATATCCTTTCGTTTTTCATATCCGGTTGTTCTTAATCTTTCCGGAAAAAGTTCAATATTTCCTTCATCAGCAGGTTCCGTTCTTTTTCCGAGCGGATGGATTCGAAGGGGAATCCCATAATGTATGTTTTGTAGTCGCCTTGATAGGCCACTGCGGCACTGAGGTTGTTCTCAGCATAGCGCATCACTGTATAAGCTTCTTTGCAGGCCGGGACAATGGCATCCGGTGCTTCCACCACATACGATGCTCCGTTCAGCTCGTTGTAGTAGGAAAGTTCGTTGCCAGCAGCTGACAACGGCGAAGCTACTGTCCTGACTTTGCCCAAGAGGGCTGCTTGTCCCACTCGCCACTGGTATTTGAGTACGTCGGTTGCAAACTTCCGGTCTTCTTCCAGTGAAGGAGCCAGTGGGTTGTCCCATAAATCGGTAGCAATAAAAGCGCCTGAAGCAAAGAGGCTGCCTCCTTGTGCGCAATACGAGCGGATTGCTTTTTGCAACTCAGGTGTGAACGTTTTGAATTCCAACGGCTTCACTCCTCCGCGTCCCATTTTTGTCTGACATTCTTTGCCTAAAATCAGGTCGACAGACGGATAGTTGTTTAAATGAACCGTTCCTCTCTCTACCGCTTCATCGCTGCAGGACACAAAGCTGTATCCGGCCTGTAGCATAGCCTTTCCGTGAATGGCCGGATAGTCGAAACTGTTGCCGGCAATCACCTGCGTCTCGTGGGTGCCGTAGCTGTCGCCAAAGCCAGCGGCATCATCATCCATCCAGGGGATGGAACGGCGGAATTCCTTCATGCTTCCGATGTAGCTGATGTCTTGCAGATAAGGCACTCCGTGGTCGTGCTTGTCGAGAAAACCGGCCAGTAGGGTATCTGCAGACGCCGGTGCCACAAAGTCGGCCGGCGCACTGATGCGGTCGAATCCGTTGACAACCATTATCGTTCCCAGACTGTTGGGTGCGATGCCTGCCGATAGAATTTCCGACGGGAAACTTTCCCCTCCTTTGTTGACAGCCGTCACTTTGAAGCTACATACCACTCCTGTAGGGAGGGTAGTGCGGAATCGGTTTCCTTTCACCAATACCCCTTTGTCGAACGCTCCGTTTCCGATGCGTGTGTAAACGATGTATTGTTCGGCTGTTGCTGTCGGTTCCAACGGATCGTCCACAGCCTTCCAAGTAAGTTCCATTTCGTTATCTTGCAGCGGGTGGATAGCCATTTCTTCCACAGGGAGTGGCTGTACCACATAACTGCTCTGATGCTGTGCAGCCAGAAACTGCAGCATCCCTTTGTAAATGGCACGGCTCACTGTAAACCGGAAGCGGGGATCCAGTCCGTAGCGCATATCGGCAAAATTCTGGTGCGACAATAATTCCAGCAACATGGTAGGCACCTGCGGCGTGCGGGCCTCAAAATACGATTTGTTCCACATGCCCCGGCGTGTCCATTCCGGTTCGTAGAGGGTGCGGATATCGCGTACGATATTCGACTGGATCAGGTCGGTCAGATCGTGCGAGAGGTAGCGAGAGGCCCCATTGGCAAACTTACCGTCTGCTCCACCGGTGAAGTAGATCCCCAGTGTGCCGATAATGGAATCGTTCAACGTGGTTCCGGCATCCGAGTGGAAGGCAAAAGCCATGTCTACCGGAATGTGCAATCCTTCTTCCGACGGATTTACGGCCGAACCGCCGCACAGGTAGTTCACCCACAGCCCTCTGCTTTTGTAATCATCGGTATAGTCATTGCTGCCCTGGCTCAGCGAGTAGATGCTGTCGGGCACACCGGCCCATTGCATCCAATAGCGGGCTGCTTCGCAGAAACGAGGGTATCCGCTGATTGCAGGCATCGGGCTTTCTTGACGGCCGCGTGCTATATTTCCCATGCCACCGCCGATTTTCACAGCATCGGCCGTGATGATTTGTCCTTTTTTAGCTGTGCGATTGCTTAAGGAAACCTTAGCTTTCCCTGGTTCAAAGGTAAACGTACCGAGGTAAATCCAAGTGCCGCCGCCCATTTGCTGATTGACACTGAATTCGCTGCTTCCTCCGGCATGATGAACCGTATAGCGAGCTTCTTCCGTGCTGTTGGGCAAGGTCTGATAGGCTACGTAGACAGCATATTCCCCTCTTGCCGGAATCTCAGTTGTCCATTCCGCCCGGCTTTCTGCTCCTTTCTTGATGCTTTCCGTCATGCGGAATGTTCCTTCTTTGAAAGGATTCTGTCCTTGTGTATAGTACATGCGGGCATGGGCAAAGCCGGGTTCTCTTCCCGATGTCCATTTCTCGCTTCCTGTGATTTCGGAATACACCGACTGGCTGTTCCGGCAGCCGTCATTGTCGATGATGAATTCATTTGTCTGCCAGTCGCGTTCACGCGGCATCAGCACATTGGCACCGGCATTTTCCAGCATAGGGACCAAGAAAGGCAACACATAACTTTGTGTGTAAAGGTCCTCTACAGTCTGGAAAATGCGTGCACGCTGCCACTCCCAACGGTCCAACTGTTGTTCATAATACCAGCCATGACTTTGCCAGAGGGCAATATGGCGGTTCGTCAGTCCGTGGGTGGGGGTATAAGTGGCAGATACAGGGGTTACCAATGGTCTATTACATGTAGGGGCAAAACTGTGGACTGTTTTTTTCTGCTTTTCCCGAAGCGCCACCGGTATCAGTTCTTCGATTTTTCGGTTGTTGGTCCGAATCACCAGTTCGTCTTTACTGCATTCCTGCGGCAACAACCGGCGTACACCTTGATAAATGCTAGCTACATTTTCTTTTCGCAAGGGAACATACGAGAGATTCAGGTTGGCATACAAGGTCAATGTTTTACCGCTCCGGTCAATGGAGTCGATGGAAATTTTTCCTACAGACACCTCTTGCCGTGCCTGTGTATCCAGAAACTCACCTATCCGCTGGCGTACTTCCGTGGAAAGTTCTTGTGCCTCTCCCAGGATGGGCATCAGGGAAAAAGCCGATACTGCCGTAAATAATAAACACTTGTAATTCATTCTGTTTCTCTTGTATTTAAAAGGTTATTTATTCTCTTTTTTCTTGATCAGCAGGCACAGACCGATGAAGGTGAACAGTGCATTGAATATCAAAATCTCATAGCTGAACTGATAGCCGCCAAACCAGGCTTCCGAGTTGCTCTGCAGAATGTAACAGAGGGCAGGAGAGAGGATGGCTACCCAGGGAATGTAGCGGTCGCGTACTTGCTGCTTCATGAAGATGCCGAAGGCAAACATTCCTAAAATGGGACCATAGGTGTAACTGGCCAAGATGTACACAGCATCAATGACGCTCGTATTGTTGAGCAGATTAAAAACGAAGATGGTCAGTCCCATCACAAACGCCATGCCCACATGCACTTTCTTGCGCATTTTCACAACGGTGTTCTCATCTTTACCTTTGGTTCCCAAGATATCAACAGTGAATGAGGTGGTCAGTGCAGTCAGTGCTGAGCCAGCTGCCGAATAGGCCGATGAAATCAGGCCGATGATAAACAGGATACCTACGATGGCAGGAAAATACCCGCCGGTAGCAATCATCGGAAACAGTTCGTCGCTTTTGGTTACTTCCAATTGCTTGCTTGCGGCAAATAAATAAAGGAGCACTCCCAGCATCAGGAACAGGAAGATGATGATGAACTGCGAGATGGCACTGGTAATCATGTTCTTCTGTGAGTCTTTCGAATTTTTGCAGCTCAAGTTGCGCTGCATCATATCCTGGTCCAGTCCGGTTGTAGCAATCATGGTGAACACACCGGCCAGGAACTGCTTGAAGAAGAACTGCTTGCTGTTCACGTCATCGAAAAAGAAGATTTGCGTCATTTTGTTTTCGGCGAAAATCGTGCTCAGACTGGCCAGTGTCAAGTTCATGTCGGAAGCAATGTAGCCGATGCAAAGCACCACCGACACCACCAGGCAGAATGTTTTCAGCGAGTCGGTCCAGATCAGCGACTTTACTCCACCGCGGAAAGTATACAGCCACACCAGCCCGACAGTAATAATCACGTTCAAGAGGAAGGGCAATCCATAAGGCTCAAACACCAGCAGTTGCAGTGTGAGGCAAACCAGGAAGAGGCGTACGGCTGCTCCCAGCATCTTGGAGATGAAGAAAAACCAGGCTCCTGTGCGGTAGGAAGCCAGTCCGAAACGGTTTTCCAGGTATTCATAAATGGAAATCAAGTTCATCTTATAGAATAAGGGCACCAGTACGAAGGCGATGATAAACTGTCCGGTAATAAATCCCAAAACCATCTGCAAATAACCGAAGCTGCTGGCTGCCACCATGCCGGGCACCGACACATAAGTAACCCCCGAAATGCTCGAACCAATCATGGCAAAAGCCACGACGTACCACGACGACCGTCGGTTGCCCACGAAGAAACCTGCGTTGTCGGCCTTTCGTCCGGCTAAATAAGAGATGGTAAACAGCAGTCCGAAGTAAGCTGCTATGGTAATGATAACTGAAAGTGGGCTCATGGTTTATTTTTTAGCGTAATCAATCATTGTTTGTTTATTGTAGGAAACCTGGTTATTCTGCATAAAGCAAGTAAGGTTTCCGTTGTTCTTTGAATTTCTCGACATCGTCCTTCCAGGTCGCTTTGATTTCTTCGGCACTTTTACCTGCCTTAATCATCTTTCTTACCGAGTCGGTACCGATGAGCAACTCAAAGAAGCTGCGGAAGAAATGATCGTCCATATTCAGGTTTCTGTAGGCATCAATCACATAGCTGAGGTCGATTCCTTTTTTCCAGATTTCCTCATCGCTCAGATGACTCAGGTTGACGCCGTAGCATTTCTTGTTCAGCTGAGGCGGATTCTTCGCTCCCGGAACACTGCGTGGAGTGAAATGATAATCGTATCCTTTCATATTGGGATGCCCATACACCTGGAAAGGCAAATCGGTGCCTCTTCCCAAACTGACAGGAGTTGCCTCAAAGAAGCAAGTCGACGGATACAGGTAAATCGCCTTCATGTTGGGCAAGTTGGGTGAAGGAGGAATCGGCAGTCTGTACAATGTCTGGTGAGTATAGTTCTTGCAAGGAATCACGGTCAGGTCACACACCCGTGATGCCGGTAGCCAGCGTTCGCCGTTCACCATCAGGGCTATTTCACCCAAAGTCATTCCGTGCACCACCGGGATGGGTAACCAACCTACTCCCGACTTGTATTTCATATCCAGAATAGGGCCGTCTACATAATGTCCGTTCGGATTCGGACGGTCTAACACCAAAACTTTTCTGTTGTATTCGGCGCAGGCATCCATCAGTCTGCACATCGATGCATAATAGGTGTAGAATCGCAATCCTACATCCTGTATATCAACAATCAGCAAGTCGAATGTACGCATGGATTTTTCACTGGGCTTTCCCAATTTCCCGTCGTAAAGAGATAAGATAGGAACGCCTGTTTTCGAATCTACCGAGCTGGATACATGTTCTCCTGCATCAGCACTGCCGCGAAATCCGTGCTCCGGTGAGAAGATAGCCACTACATTGAACTTGTTTTCCAGCAGCACGTCCAGCAGATGTTTCTTCCCGATCATGCCCGTGTGATTGGAGAAAATGGCGATGCGTTTCCCCTTCAGGATGGGGAAATAGGCTTCTGTCTGTTCGTCGCCCATGATGACTTTGGGGTCTTGTGCATGTGCTAAGGGAGCGCAGCACAGGATGAAGATCAGGAATAATATGCGGTACATTGACATAAGTTTCATTATAATTGTATTAGTTGTTTTTACAAAGGTAATTTATTTGTTTTGAAAAGTCGGATGAATTTGTGATACTCATCCGACTTTCTTTCTGTTTTACCAACCTGGGTTCTGTTCTAGTTTGATAGATGGATCTCCAAGTTGTTCGCTCTTGTCTTTGTATAAAGATATTTGATCTGTTGGAATGGGATACAAATAGTCTTTGGGGCTATAAGTACGCAGTAAAGACGTTGTTTTAATAGGCTTGATATATCCTTTATTGCTATCACTATCAAGCAAAATCTTTTCCAAGTCTTTTAATGTATAGCTTGTTCCATTGGCAGCATTGTATTCTTTCAAGTATTCTTCTTTATCCAACCATGCACCCAAGTTCAGTTTTTTATTGAGTGTCATGTCTGCATAGTGCAACTTGCCCCAACGTCTTAAGTCGTCGAATCGGATTCCTTCATAAACTAATTCAATGCGTCTCTCGCGTCGGATTTCCCACAGAATCGGTGAAACTTCATAATCATCTGCTATTTCCTTGTAACCTTTATCACGGTTCGGATCGTTGATGATTGTTCCGTTTACACTTAGGTTACTTCCTTGCAAGGTCAAGTGAGGCATTCTGATGTCTTTTCTGTCGCGGATAGCATTGATCGTATTGTTAAAGTCAGCCTGAGTCAGCGTGTAAGCACCCATGTCGCTGAGTTCGGCAGCAGCCTCAATGTAGTTCAGCATAACCTCATTCAGTTTCATGATAGGAGCATCTGTTGTATTGGTGTTGCTTTGTCCGGCAGGAGTATTCAATAGCTTTTCGTCTACGAAACGGTTAGCGAAATAACCTCCAATACCATATACAGCGCCGCTGATTCCGTCTAAGCGTAGATTGTGGGTATCAATGTTTGCTGCAAGGCGAGGGTCGCGGTTGCTCATTTCATCTTTGAATTTTTTGTCTCCTTTGAACTCATTGTTGCCGGCTTGGTTGATAGGCAATCCGTTTTTAGTCAGATAGCTGTCAATAAGATCTTTGGAAGGACCGTTTCCTCGTGTCTGTTCAGACTGCCAAGACATTTCAGCATGGGTCAACACTCCTTCAACGTAGGCGCGGTAAAGAATCATTTCTTTATTGTTGCTCAAATCAAGAGAGGTAGTCAAGGCTTTGTAGCTGTCAGAAATCAGGTAAGTCGGACTAGCAATGATTGCATTAGCAGCTTCCTTTGCAGCTTCTAAGTATTTTTTTGCCAATTCCATGTTTTTCTCTCTGTATTTTTGCCATGTACCTTCAAACAACATGATTCGAGAAGTAAAGGCCAATACGACATCTCGGTTCACAGTCAGTCCCTTCGTTCCGTCTGACACTCTTACTTTACTGCCGGCATATTTCAAGTCTTCCAACACTTTGTCCATTACAGTGGCGCGTGCTGTTCTAGGCTTGTATAGTTCTTTTTCATTATTGCTGGCAACTTCATGTTCATAATACGGAACATCTCCGAACATGCTTACTAATCGGGCATATTCCATTGCTCTGAAGAACCGGGCAACTCCATACCAATGTTCTTTAACCTCCTGTGGAAGTGCAGAATTGTATACTCCATCGCAGACGAGGTTGATGCGTCGTACGTTTCCAAATCCCCATTCCGATTTAGAAGTTTGTGATGGGGCTATTTTGGTAAAGAAGGTGGCTGCTTGCTGAGCTAAGTCGTCACACCATTCTGCTTCGTTGGTACCTTCAAAGAATGCAGACTTCGTCCATCCGCTTTCGTATCCTTTAAAGTAGATGTCATACCATCCGTAGATGGTAGAGCGAATGTTATTTTCGCTGTTGTAGAATTCAGTGTTGTTCTCGATTTGATCCAAAGGTGGACGATCAAGAAAGTCGGAGCAAGATGTAAGTCCTGCCAATGCTAGTATGGCAAATATTTTTGTTTTCATAAATTAAATTAGAATGTAAGTTGAACACCAAATGATATTGTTCTCATAAACGGATAGCTCTTACCGAATTTCAGACGACCGTTACTAGCAGCTGCATTTTCTGTCGTTTCTGGGTCTACCGGAATGTTGACATTGTCAAATTCAAATACGTTTTCAGCACTCAGGTAAACGCGTCCGCTTGTAAATGTAATTGCATCCATCCATTTTTTAGGGAAAGTATATCCTACTGTGATATTCTTACATCTCAGGTAAGACATATTTTGCAGATAACGGGTCTGGCGCAAGAAGTTCTTTCCGTTTTCAACCCATGAGTGATTGGTTGGTCTGGGATAGAATGCATCTGTGTTTTCAGGAGTCCAATAGTCCATCTGATGAGCCAGCCAACCTTCGTTCGGCATGAAGCCCGGAGTACCAGTCTGTCCGGTTGCCCACACATCACGTTCTCCTACACCTTGGAAGAAGGTGCTGAAGTCGAAGTTCTTGTAGCTTAATGCCAAAGAAAAGCCATATTCGAAATTAGGCAATGTATTACCGATACGTTTTAAGTCACCATGGTTGTCTAATGTGTTGTCTCCATAAGTGATTTTTCCATCACCATCCAAGTCTTTGTATTTCACATCACCCGGGCCGTATTTGAAGCTACCGTTTTCAAATAGTTCCTGAGATGGAACTTTATTGGTATCGATGAACCACTTGCCGTCTTTGTCTTGGTAACAGTCCTCATATTGGAACAAGCGATCTGTTTCGTATCCCCAGATTTCACCGATAATCTTACCTTCGTAGTTACCGTAGATGTTCTTGTTGGGGTTATTGTATTTGGTGATTTTTTCGCGAATTTTAGAAAGGGTTGCGCGTGCATTCAATTCCAGTCCGCAGGCAAATCGTTTATTGTAGTCCAGTGAAAGTTCGAAACCGCGGCCTTGCAGTTCGCCGGAGTTTACCATCGGCATGGTAGAGCTACCGAATGTTGCAGGCAATGTTTCACCCGGAGAGTGCATGTCAGAAGTCGTACGTTGATACCAGTCAAAGCTAATACCGAATTCGTTATTAAAGAAACGGGCATCAAATCCGACATCGATGGTTGTTACACGTTCCCATGTCAAGGCAGGTGAAATAACACTGGGAACACCGATGTAAGGCACTTGCTTATCGCCAATAATCCATCCAGAGTTCTTGCCGACTTCCATTACAGATAAGAACGAGTTGGCTGCTACATCCTGGTTACCGATAGTACCCCATGAACCGCGCAACTTGAAGTCAGACAAGGCAGGTTTGGCCCATTTCATGAAAGCTTCTTCGCTAAGACGCCAACCAGCTGATAAAGACGGGAATAAAGCCCATTGGTCTCCTGAAGGGAATTTTGAAGAACCATCGTAGCGTGCATTCACTTCCAGCAGATATTTTCCCATGTAGTCGTAGTTGATTCGTCCGAAGAAACCAGCTGCAGCAAAATCGTTGTGATAGGTAGTACCATCTACAAATTGATCGCCGATGGCCAGATTGATTTCAGGCAAATTCAGATTGATAAGTTCGCGGCGGTCGGAACTGTGTCCAATCTTTTCACGTTTCTCAGCATCCATACCAGCCATTACTTTCAAGTTGTGCTTGTCTGCGAAAGTCTTTTCGTAGGTTGCATAAGCTTTGAATGTGTTTGACATGGTGTAGCGGCTGCGTTCTACTACGCGGTTGTGACTTTTTCCATAAATGTCTTCGTTGAGAGTCAATGGATTGTTGGCATTGAACATGTCCCAACCAGATACTTTTCCTCCATTCCGTTTTTGATAGTCGTTCAGAATAGCAAAAGTATAGTCAAAGTTGATGTTCAAGTCCTTGATAGGAGTGAAGGTTGTACCTAAGTTCACTCTGGTAAAGTTGTTAGTCAAACTTTCTCTGTTGGCTTGTGATATTTCAGTTACAGCAGAGCGGAAAGGAACCCCTTCATAATTGGCATACGGATAGAAAGATGGCCAACGTAGCAGATAATACCAAACGTCAGTATAGCCACTTGTATATTTATAGGGCTCTGATTTAGTGGAACGTGAGAACATCACGTTAGCTTTGACTGACCACCAGTCTTTGATATCGGTTTTGATGTTAGCATTGAAATTGTAACGGTCGTATTCATCCGTATTGACTTTCATGATACCTTTTTGGTTCAGGTATCCCAAACTGATGTTGTAGGTTGTTTTATCGCTACCCCCGCTTACTGAAAGATTGTGTTTTTGTTGCGGTGTCCAATCTTTCATGAACATTTCCAATGGGTCAAAGTGGCGGTAAAAATAGTATTTACCTCCTCTTTCTTCAAAGTCGCGTCCCAGTTGCATTTCACCTAATTCATCTTGTGACATGCCACCGTATTTATTGTACCAGTCTCTCATCTTTTCAACAGCAATATCGTCGATGTTGTATCCGATGGAGCTGACTGTTGACTTACCGTCGCGTTGTGCTGCTAATAATATGGCCTCTGCGCATTCATAGGTCTTGGCTACTTCCGGCATCACAGTTGGGGTACTCCAAGAGAAATTGCCTGAATATGAAATTTTCGGCTTATCGTTTTTCTTTCCGGATTTTGTGGTGATCAGAACCACACCCCAGGCTGCACGTGTACCATAAATAGAAGCTGATGCAGCATCTTTTAGTACAGAAATACTGGCAATGTCATCAGGGTTAATCAAACTTAAGCTGGGTACCTCTACGTTGTCTACCAAAATGAGCGGACTTGTACCTCCTGTGGCATTCAAAGAACCTGTGGCACCACGAAGTTTGATGTTGGACTCTACGCCTACACCTCCAACGTTGGTTGTAATGCTCAAGCCTGGAGTGACACCTTGCAAAGCCTTGGCGATGTCAGTAACCGGTCTGCTTGCGATAGCTTCTTGCACATCCACGTTAGCCACAGCACCGGTTAAGTTTACTTTTTTCTGTGCACCATACCCCACCACTACTACTTCATCCAATACCTCGGTATCTTCTTTAAGTGTGATTTTCATTCTTTGTGTGGCTTTCACTTCCAATGTTTGATATCCCACAAATGAAATTTTGAGTGTTGTACCCGGTTTTACGTTTAATTTAAAGTTTCCATCCAAATCCGTTATTGTTCCGTTGGTTGTTCCTGCTTCAATAACGCTGGCACCGATGATGGGTTCTCCATTGCTGTCGGTAATTCTACCGGTGATGTTTTGAGATTGCAACTGTTCAGCCACTGTGGCAGAATGGCTTGATACGGTTGAGGCGGCTGTTGCATTGTTATTTATAAACAATGCGCAGATAACTGCTGCTGCAATGAGCTTGCTTCGCTTCAGTCCTCGACTTCTGTGATTTTCATTCATAACCATTAATTTTTAAAGGTTAATTGGTTCTTTGTTGTTATTGTTTGGATTTTGATAATATCGCATTATTTCCTTCGCAAATATAGAAAATAGTTTATTATAGTTTTTTACACATGGTTTAATATTTAGAATTATAAACAGTAATTTAATAATATGAACATCTCTTCAGCTCCTTCATTTCTATCTTGAAAGTTCCTTTTTACTTGTTTTTCTGCGATTTATCTCCCTTTATTCTGTTAAAATATGGTTAAATCCAAAATTAAAAACTAAAAAAGTGTACTTAAATATAAATATCAGTAAAAATATAAATACAGATTAAAAACATTTGGTTATATTTGTAAATGATTCATTATACGAATCTTAATTATTTAACATTATTTCTATTATATTATGGATGGAAAGCGCAAAAAAAGAGAAATTGTTAATAAACAGTTTCTTGCGGCAGTCACCATTTGTTCGCTTTTTATAGGAGGAACTCAGTTGAATGCTGCCAAAAACTTGTCTGTTCTTTCTCCTATTACTCAAGAACAGATGCAGTCTCAAACCGTGCAGATTAAGGTTGTAGACTCCAAAGGAGAGCCTATTATCGGTGCCAATATTTTGGCCAAAGGTACTTCCAATGGTATTATAACCAATATGGATGGGGTTGGGAAAATGAATGTAAAAATGGGTAGTGTTTTGCAAGTGTCTTTTATCGGATACGCTACTCAAGAAGTAAAGGTCACGTCTGCCACGATGAAAGTGGTGCTTAAAGAAGATGCAGAACTATTGGATGAAGTAGTGGTAGTCGGTTACGGTACACAAAAGAAAGCGAACCTAACAGGTGCTGTAACTACTGTAGATGTGAATAAAACATTGGATAGTCGTCCTATTGCGGATATTGGTCGTGGCTTGCAAGGTTCTGTGCCGGGAGTTAATATTACCATTCCTACGGGTGAAGTGGGTTCTGATCCGTTGATTAAAATTCGTGGACAGATTGGTTCTATTTCGGGAGATAACAAACCTCTGATTTTGCTGGATAATGTGGAAATTCCTTCCATACAGATGGTCAATCCCAATGATGTTCAATCTATTTCCGTGCTGAAAGATGCTGCTTCTTCCTCTATTTACGGTTCAAAGGCTGCTTTTGGTGTGATTTTGATAACGACGAAATCGGGCTCTAAAACAGATAAATTCGAAGTTTCTTATTCGAATAACTTCTCTTGGCAAAATCCGGCTAAAGAAATCGAAATCGGCGGTATTGAAGCTTTGCAGTATACGCTCGATGCCCAATTGAATCGCAATGAGCCAATGCCTGCGGGTGGCTTCTGGCGTATTGATGAAGAAAGTTTAGCAAAAGCGATTGAATGGCAGCAAAAATACGGTGGAAAAGTAGGTTGGAATGATCCGGTTGTATATGGCCGCGACTGGATGTACGATGGTAAAAACAAATATGGTTATCGTTTGTATGATGCAGCCAAAGCGATGATTCGTGAATGGGCACCGACGATGAGTCATAATGTGTCGATTAATGGTAAGAGTGGCAAGACCAGCTATAATATTGGTTTGGGTTATTTAAACCAGAATGGTATGTCCCGCACAGCCAAGAAAGATGATTTCCGTCGCTACAATGCATCGGTAAGTGTTACTTCCGAGCTGAATAAATACATTACGGTGAGAGGTAGTTCTATCTACTCTGATCGTAACAAGCGTTTTCCGGGTATTGGTAATACAACATCTGACCCATGGTTGTATATGTATCGTTGGAGTCCTCTCTTCCCGATGGGAGTTACTGAACATGGTAACCCACTGAAGGAGCCTTCTTATGAGATGGCTGCAGCTAACACAGACAATCAGCAGAATAAATATTTTAATGTGAATCTAGGTTTCACATTGAACCTGATGAAGAACTGGGATGTGAAGTTTGATTATACTTACGACCGACAGACTACGGAAACGAACTCATCGGTAGTGCAATATGAAGCAGGTGGTACTTGGTATTCTCCCGTGGCTTGGATAGAAAATGGTTCGCAGGTATTTGTAGATGAAGAAGGAAATGTAGTAGAAACAGGAGGTATGCCTGCTTATCGTTTCCCTATTGAGAAATATTACAACAGTTCCGGCCCGGCTACAACACAGGTAGGGTATAAAATTCGTACAGCTGACAACAACACGTTCAATGCGTATACCACTTATCATCTCAATTTGGGTAAAGAGCAAGAACATGCCTTTAAATTTATGCTTGGTACGAACTGTGTTACCAGTAAGTGGGACTGGCATGAAGGTAAAAAGACGGGTTTGATTGATCAGGCCAATCCGCAATTCCCGTTGGCTACAGGTGATCAGTTTATTTCAGGCGACCGTAACTGGGAGTCTCAGTTGGGATTCTTTGGCCGTTTAAATTATTCATTTGAAGATCGTTATTTCTTCGAAGCTAACCTCCGTCGTGACGGTTCGTCTAAATTCCCGAAAGACCTGCGTTGGAAATGGTTCCCTTCTTTCTCTGCAGGATGGGTATTTACCAATGAAAGTTTCTTGGAATCCATTAATGATATTCTGAGCTTCGGTAAGTTCAGAGCTTCTTGGGGTAGCATCGGCGACCAAACCGTTTCGAATACGCTCTATCGTTCGGTATTGAATAGCAGTGAATCTTCTTGGCTGGATGGTGCCGGTAACAAACTGACTAGTTTCGGAACGCCCTCTTTGGTAGACCATGCCATCAGTTGGCAGGAAATTGAAACGCTCGATTTCGGTGTGGATTTGCGCTTCTTCCGCAATAAGTTGGGTGTTACGTTCGACTGGTTCCGCCGGGACACGAAAAACATGATTATTCCGGGTGAGAGTCTTCCGGTTACATTAGGTGCAGCCGCTCCGCAAGGTAATTATGGTAGCTTACGTACAAAAGGCTGGGAATTATCGGCCGACTTTACACATCGTTTCTCCAATGGCTTGGGAATTAATGTAATGGCTTCTATCTCTGATGCTGTTACTGACATTACTAAAGGTGCCGACTATCTGACTCCATGGGAAGACCGTAAATTGAGTACTACTTTCTCTACAGGCCGTCGTTATGGAGATATTTACGGCTTGGTTACCGACCGACTCTTCCAGAAAGGTGACTTTGTGTACGATGAAAACGGACAGATTGTGAAAGAGAATGTAATTTATAATGGTACTTCGCATGTGACCAACAAGCAGTCTGGAAAATATCCGGTTTATCAGGTTCACTATGAGGATGGAAATAAGATTGTGTTTGCACCGGGTGATGTGAAGTTTGTTGACGTGGATGGTGACGGTTACATTACACCGGGTACTAGCACCAACGGAAATCCGGGTGACCAAGTAGTAATCGGAAACTCTACTCCGCGCTACGAATATAGTTTCCGTTTGGGAGCAGATTACAAGGGTTTCGATTTCTCTATTTTCTTCCAGGGTATCGGTAAGCGTGAAATCTGGGGTAGCGGTCAGTTAGCAATTCCGGGATTCAATGCAAAAGAAGGAGCTATGCCGAAGACCTTTACTTCAGATTATTGGCGTGAAGACCGTACGGATGCTTTCTATCCGAGAGCTTGGAACTTGGGAGGATCCAATACCGGATTCAGCATGCAAAGACAGTCACGCTATTTGCTTGATATGTCTTATCTAAGAATAAAAAACATTACTTTTGGATATTCTGTTCCTCAGAATTTGTTGTCTAAGATTTACTTGACTAAAGCACGTGTGTATCTGTCGTTGGAGAACTTCTTTACTTTTGATCATTTGAATGGTTTACCTATTGATCCTGAAGCTATTTCTGGTTATTCAATGTTCAGCTCAAATTATAACATGGGCCGCACAGGTGTGGGTACACCAGTCTTTAAAACAGTATCTTGCGGTGTTCAATTAACATTCTAAAAAAATCTGATTATGAGATTTAAATTATATACATTATTAGCAAGCATCGTTTTCTTGTTTTCCAATTGCAACGATGTGCTTGACCGTCCTTCGTTGACTACAGCCGAAGACGATTCTTATTGGACAAGCGAAGAAAGGGTTCGCTCGTATGCCAATGCTTTCTATACCAATTTCTTTGTAGGTTATGGCTTAAAGTATTCTACGACCTATGCGCCGAATGCCAACTATACATTCAATGATGATGCGGTGATTCTTTCTACTCAGCGTCAGTTTAATCGTTCGGTGCCTACTTCTAAGGGATCTACCAGTCTGGATTTGATGTGGGATAGTGAATTTACTGGTCCTACATGGAATTTTTCTTGGATTCGTAAAGCCAATGTAATGATCGATCGTATCACAAACAATATGTCGGGTATTCTTACGGAAGAACAGTACAATCATTGGTTGGGGATTGGTCGCTTTTTCCGTGGCTTGGAATATGCCCGTCTGGTGAATGTATTTGGTGATGTACCTTATTATGGTACCGAATTGCTGAATACAGATAAAGATGAAATCTATAAAGACCGTACACCTCGCAACGAAGTGATGGACCAGGTGTATGAAGATTTTGATTTTGCAATGAATCATGTGCGTAAACATGATATTGATGCACAGCATGTCAATCAGTATGTAGTAGCAGCTTTTGTTTCTCGTTGGGCGCTGTTTGAAGCAAGCTGGCAAAAATACCATTATGATAACGATGCACAAGCTAAGAAATTTTTCGAATTGGCTGTGACAGCTGCAGAAATTGTGATGGATAGTGGCAAGTTTGATATTGATACCGATTTCCGTTCCTTGTTTGGTTCTACTAAACCCACCAAAGAATCTGTTTTCTACCGTTTGTACAATGCAGAAAAAGGTATCACTCATTCTATTGCTTCTACTTGCAATATGAACGACCCGACGGACATCGGTCCTAATTTGGATTTGATTAAATCATTTATTTGTGTGGATGGTAAAGACTGGCAGACTTCCGATGTAGAGGATGCTGATGATTTTTCGTTGGCCAATCTGATTAAGACGCGTGATTCCCGTTTTGAAGCAAGTTTTTATTCACAGCCCACTCCGCGTGCCAAGAGCTGTTACCTTTATGTAACGAAGTTCATACCTCGCAGTGCTCTTGAATATCTGAAGACAGGTGGAAGCCCAGCTCCCGAGTTCCAGGGAGAGAAAAACACAACGGGTTATCCTGTGATTCGCTATGCTGAAGTTTTGCTTAACTGGATTGAAGCAAAAGCAGAATTGGCTACTTTGGGTGGTGTGGCAGTTAGTCAGACCGATCTTGACAATTCGATCAACAAAATTCGTCATCGTCCGTTGGCAGAAGAAGCGGTGGAGTTGGGGGTGAAGAAAACTGCAGATATGAAGTTGGATCAGCTTCCCGAAGACCCCAAACGCGATCCTTCAGTTCCGGCTCTGCTGTGGGAAATCCGTCGCGAAAGAAGAATGGAGTTTGCCTTTGAATTCTCTCGTATCATTGATTTGCGTCGTTGGAAGAAGTTGAACTATATGGATACGGATGCCAACAAGGATTTGCTGGCTGGTACATGGGTCAATTTCAAGGAAGAAGCTCCTGCAGAATTGAATGCTGGTAAAGGTAAAATCAGAGTGATGGATATGAATGGTAAGTTCATTGTGTATGATGGAAAGAACGCCGACAAAGTAAAAGGATTCTTCTTCCCGGAACAAAACAAGGGCAGACTTCCTTTCTTGAACATTCCGAATGTGAACCCGTATCTTGCTCCAATTGGCATCAATCAGATGGAGGATTACCGTAGCAGAGGATATAAGTTGACTCAAACGGTAGGATGGCCTTCTGTGGGGGAATGAAGAAGTTCAACAGCTTTTCAGAGTCTGTTGACTGATAACAAATGAATTAATTTTTTGTTTGAATTTTAAATCTACGTATATGTATAATACAATAAAAAATATAGGATGGGTCGTATGCGCATTGAGCGTCAGCCTGGTATCCTGTGACGAGGATCTGCCGAAAGCGCAGGACCTCGAAGGTACGAGCGGAATATACGATACTGAGATTCATGCTATCCGTATTACCAATGCGGGTGCTGAGGGTAATAAGGTGGTAGAAGGTAGTATCGATGAAGAAAGCAAGACCATTAATTTTCCGCGTCTGGATGTGCAGACTAACTTCTCTGCGTTGGCTTTTGAAGCAGATTTGTCGAAGGGAGCTGTGCTCAAGGAACCCGTGATGGATTTTACCATGGATGAAGAAACGGCTGAAAAGACTTCGATTCTCCGCATTGTGAACAACAACCGTTACAAGGAATATTTTGTAAAAATCCGCAAACGGATGCCGGTATTTGGTGCTGACTTTGAACAGCCTACGGTTTATAATTTCTCCGGTGATCAGATTTATGCCGACTTTAGCGATGCAGGGTCTACCCGTTGTGCATCGTATGATGGTGAACATGTGTTGGTAGTGAGTCGTGCAACGAAACCTCATTTGTTGAAAGTTTCCGATTTGAAACAAGGGAAGATCAACAAGATAGAGTTGAATTTGACAGGTGTGTCCGGCGGAACATTCCCTTATAATATGGGTTCTATTGTTAAGGGACGGGTATATTTAAGTACGTTGTCAGGTGCACCGGCTTCTCCGTTTAAGATTTATTATTGGGACAATCCCACCGATGTTTCCAAAGCACCGGTAGTAGCTGCTAATATCAATGTTGCTACTATTGAAGGAACTGGAGCAAGACATGGTGACAATGCTTCCTATAACATTGACGAAGATGGTAACGGCTACATCTTCTTTGGAGACAACAAGGCTACCTCTTTTATGCGTGTGCCGGTAAGTAATTATGAAACGATTGACCAAAGTCAAATCCGTATTTTCCCGTCACGTTCGGATGCTACAATGGTGACCAATGTTTGCCGCATTGGCAACACAGACAAGTATCTTTGGGGTGGTGTGAGAGTACCGGTAACATTGGTTGACGAAGGAGTGAGTCCGATCTATCAAAGCAGCATTGCAGGTGAGGCTGTTTCACCGAAGGTGGTTGAGTTCAACAAAGAACGCTATCTTGTGGTTTGTACAGCCGGATTTGGTGGCGCTTCTAAAGCAAGCATTGCATTGGAAGTATATAACATAACGAAGGGAGCTACCATTGAAGAAGCTTTGCAGAATTTTGATGAGGGAGAAAATCACAATCCGGTATACCAGTTTAAGTTGGGTGGCAGTGGCAATGGTAATGCTTTGGCTCAAACCGACTTCTATATTGAAAAGGACGAACAGGGTAATGATGTAAAACTGTGTCTTTTTGCAGCTAGAACAGGTTCCGGATTCGTTATCTGTGAGTTCCCTATCAAGAAAGAGGAAGATTAATTCTTTGGTAAAAAGAAAGAAAACTCATTCAATTGATAATTATATTTCTTTAGGAGAACCGCCAGTCGGTTGAGGAAGGGCGGTTCTCTTTCTTCTCTGAAATAGAAACATCAATTGTTTTGTTTTTATTGAGTAACATAAAACAGATTCAATATTCGATGAAATATATTAATTATTTACTGATTGCCCTTCTCATCGGGTTTGTTGCTTCTTGTAGTAGCGGAGATGATGAAGGACCTGTCGGACCGGAAGGTCCGGAACAACCGGGTGGCGGCGGACAAACATCATCTGGTATGCCCAAGAAAGAATTGCGTGGTGTCTGGATGGCTACAGTGTGGGGAATTGATTGGCCTCAAGATAAATACGATGCCTTTTCCCAAAAGAAACTATATACTGACTATCTCGACCTGATGAAGTCGTGCAATATGAATGCGGTATTCTTCCAAATTCGTGGTATGGCAGATGCTTTCTATGAATCACAATATGAACCTTGGAGTAAAAATATCACAGGACAAGCCGGAGTGAAACCGACCTACGATCTTATGAACTTTCTTATTGAAGAGGCACATAAAAGAGATATTCAGTTTCATGCTTGGATCAATCCTTATCGTATTGCTACACGTGGTAGCGCCAGTCAAGGCTTTCCGGTTTTGGATAAGAAGATTCCGGCTGAATGGACGAAGGACTATAATAAAATCCGTATTTACAACCCGGCTTTACCCGAAGTACAGCAACGTATAGTAGACATTGTGAAGGAAATTCTGAGTAAGTATGATGTTGATGGTATCCATATGGATGACTATTTTTATCCTGCATTGGAATCTGGTGAACAGATGAAAGATGAGGAAGAATACAAGAAGTACGGCAGCGGGTTTAAGAGCATTGATGATTTCCGCCGTAACAACGTAAATGTGGTTATTCAGAATATTCAGAAAGCAGTGAAAGAAACCAAACCCGATGTTGTTTTCTCGGTAAGTCCGGCCAGTGATTTTAATAATAACTATCATCGTTTGTTTGCCGATGCCAAGACGTGGGCAGAAAAGGGATGGGTAGATGTAATGATTCCTCAGCTTTATCATCTTACGGGTACTACAGAAACCAGTTTTAATCTTCGCCTGAACCTTTGGTCGCAATATACATACGACAATCATCTGTTGGTGGGCTATGGCATTTATAAATTTGGTGATAAGCAGTATGGTACTCATTATCAAAACTCAGATGATTTAAAAAGGCAGTTTGATTATGCGCGTACGAAATCGAAAGTAGAAGGCGGTGTACATTTCAGTGCGAAAGATTTAAAAGCAAACAATGTGGGAGTGAGTGATGTGATTCGCAAAGAATATAAGAAGAAGGTGTTGCCTCCATATTTGGGACTTGGTAAAGCGCAACTTCCGGAAGCTCCCAATGATTTACGTTTAAACAATGGGAAAATGACATGGAGTGCCGTGGGTGGTGCTGTGAAATATGCAATTTACAAAAGCAACGGAAAAGAATATGAATTGCTTGATGTCGTAAAAGAAACGTCGTATGATATGGGGCAGAAAGGCACTTTCGTTGTTACTGCTGTAAGCAAGGTAAATGCAGAAAGTTTACCATCCAATCCTGTTTCTCGATAAAGGAGTTTCTTTACGGAAGTCATTTATCTTGCAGAAACTTTATCTTTTTAGTTGATAACTCATAGGCAGGGCATCATACAATGCAGTAAGTTGGAGTATGATGACCTGCCTTTTTTTGAATGGAATAACTTCAGTAACATATGAAAAATAGTTTTATAAAGAAATCGGTATGCGCCTTGGGCGCTTGCTGTTTCA